>Ga0209277_10000456_pt1 | contig 20791 bp, 16 predicted proteins | sample JI81AbrownDNA_FD_187503 | JGI IMG/M metagenome (GOLD analysis project Ga0209277, IMG submission 187503) | Wastewater effluent complex algal communities from Wisconsin, to seasonally profile nutrient transformation and Carbon sequestration -... | ecosystem: Engineered > WWTP > Effluent > Algae... | reverse complement strand
TTCACGCAGCGCCCGCACCAGCGTCGCCGCGGCCGGCGCGCGCAGCAACCCCGCCATGTCCTTGATGGCGAGCACGTGGGCGCCGGTGTCGACGATCTGCTCGGCCAGGCGCAGGTAGTAGTCGAGGGTGTAGAGGCGCTCACCGGGGTCGAGCAGGTTGCCGGTGTAGCACAGGGCCACCTCGGCGACCGCCGTGTCGGTGGCGAGCACGGCATCCACCGCAGGGCGCATCTGCGACACGTCGTTGAGCGAGTCGAAGATGCGGAAGATGTCCAGACCGGTGCTGGCCGCCTCCGCGACGAACGCGTCGGTGACCTTCGTGGGGTAGGGCGTGTAGCCGACGGTGTTGCGCCCCCGCAGCAGCATCTGCAGAGGGATGTTGGGCATCGCCTCGCGCAGCAGCGCCAGCCGCTCCCACGGGTCCTCGGACAGGAAGCGCAGCGCGACGTCGTAGGTCGCGCCGCCCCATGCCTCCATGGAGAGCAGCTCAGGCGTCAGGCGGGACACGTGCCCCGCGACGTGCAGCAGGTCGCGGGTGCGCATGCGGGTGGCGAGCAGGCTCTGGTGGGCGTCGCGGAAGGTCGTGTCGGTCACGGGCACGTCGGTGCGCTCGCGCAGCTGCCGGGCGAACTGCGCCGGGCCCACCTCGCGAAGCAGGTCGCGGCTGCCCCGGGGGAGCGGGGATGCCGTGTCGAGAGTCGGCAGCTTCGTGCGGGGCTTCAGGTGCGTGGTCGCGGGGCCGTGCGGCTGGTTGACGCTCACGTCGGCCAGGTAGGTGAGCAGGCGGGTGCCGCGGTCGCCGCCCATGCGCGCCTCGAGCAGCTCGGGACGCTGGTCGATGAAGCTCGTCGTCGCCTCACCAGCCTGGAACACCGGGTCGGCGAGCACCGCCTCGAGGAAGGGGATGTTCGTCGACACCCCGCGGATGCGGAACTCGGCGAGCGCTCGCCGGGCCCGGCGCACCGCCATCGGGAAGCTGCGTCCGCGACAGGTGAGCTTGACGAGCATCGAGTCGAAGTGGGGGCTGACCTGCGCGCCGACGAACACCGTGCCGCCGTCGAGGCGAACCCCACCACCGCCGGCCGAGCGGTAGACGCTGATCTGACCGGCATCCGGTCGGAAGCCGTTCGACGGGTCCTCGGTGGTGATGCGGCACTGCAACGCCGCCCCGCGCACGTAGATGTCGTCCTGCTTCATCCCGAGGTCCTCGAACGACTCACCCGCCGCGATGCGCATCTGCGCCACGACGAGGTCGACGTCGGTGACCTCCTCGGTGACGGTGTGCTCGACCTGGATGCGCGGGTTCATCTCGATGAAGACGTAGCGGCCGTCCTCGCCGAGGAGGAACTCGACCGTTCCCGCGTTGCGGTACCCGATCGACTCACCGAAGCGCACGGCATCCGCACACATCTGTGCGCGAGTGGCGGGGTCGAGGTTCGGCGCGGGCGCGATCTCGACGACCTTCTGGTGACGGCGCTGCACCGAGCAGTCGCGTTCGTAGAGGTGCAGCACCGAGCCGGAGCCGTCGGCCAGCAGCTGCACCTCGATGTGCCGCGGGTTGACCACGGCCTGCTCGAGGTAGAGCGTGGGGTCGCCGAACGCGGCATCGGCCTCGCGCTGGGCCGCCTCGAGCGACTCGCGCAGCGTCGACGGGTCATCCACGCGCCGCATGCCGCGGCCGCCGCCGCCGGAGACGGCCTTGACGAAGACGGGGAAGCCGATGTCCGCGGCGGCTGCAGCCAGGGCGTCGAGGTCGGTCGACGCCTCGGCGCTCGCCAGGGTCGGCAGCCCGGCGGCGCGGGCGGCTGTGATCGCCCGCGACTTGTTGCCCGTGAGGTGGAGGACGGATGCCGGTGGGCCGATGAACGTGATGCCGTTGGCCTCGCAGGCCTCCGCCAACAAGGGGTTCTCGGAGAGGAATCCGTAGCCCGGGTAGATGGCGTCGGCGCCGCACTCGACCGCGACCCGCACGATGTTCTCGTGGTCGAGGTAGGCGCGCACCGGGTGGCCGGGCTCACCGATCTGGTAGGACTCGTCAGCCTTGAGCCGGTGCTCGGAGTTGCGGTCCTCGTGCGGGAAGACGGCGACCGTCTTCGCGCCGAGCTCGGTGGCCGCGCGGAACGCGCGGACCGCGATCTCCCCACGGTTGGCGACGAGGATCTTGGTGAACACGGGGGACCTCCCGGGTCTTCGGTGGGCACGTCACCCGGCCGCGGGGCCGGTGGTCCGCAGCCTAGTGAGCACGGCCCGCCCGCGCCTCCCTCGTTCCGCCCCTTGCACACGCCCACCCCTCACGGTGCGTCCGGCAGGTTGGTCGCCGGGGCTGCCGGAGTGCCGGACGCAAGGCCCGGTGGCGACGGATTCCGTAGCGCAAACGGCGACGCGCCGAAGACAAAGAATGGCCCAAAGCCATACCAATGACGTCCCGGGAGCCCTAACATCGGCCCGTCGCACCACACATGACGCCGGTCACTTCGGGGCCGGCCGGACCCATGGGAGCAAACCGTGGCTGATGTGCACCTCTCTGACGACGAACGCCTGCTCGCCGAGCTCGGCTACAAGCAGGAGCTCAACCGATCGTGGTCGAGCTTCTCCAACTTCGCGATCTCCTTCTCGATCATCTCGATCCTCGCGGGCTGCTTCACGACCTTCGGCCAGGCGTGGAACAACGGCGGCCCGATCGCCATCTCGATCGGCTGGCCGCTCATCTCCGTCTTCATCCTCATCATCGGGTTCTGCATGAGCGAGCTCGTGTCGGCCTACCCGACCTCCGGTGGCATCTACTGGTGGGCCAGCAAGCTCGGCGGCGCCAAGGCCGGCTACTACACCGGCTGGCTCAACCTCATCGGCCTGCTCGCGATCGACGCATCCGTGGCCTACGGTGCCGCGACGTTCTTCGACCTCTCGTTCAGCACGATGAGCGAGTCGTGGGCCGCCGGCTACAGCCTCCAGCGCGTCTTCTGGATGTTCCTCGTGGTCCTCTTCCTCACGGCGATGATCAACATCTTCGGCGGGCACCTGCTGGCCATGCTCAACAACATCTCGGTGTGGTGGCACGTCGCCGGCGCCGCGATCATCATCGCGATCCTCGTCTTCCTGCCTGAGAAGCACATGAGCGTCAACGACGTCTTCACGATGCGCGTCAACAACAGCGGGGGCCTGGCCGGCGGCGACACGAGTGGCTTCGGCTTCTGGTTCTACGTCCTTCCGCTCGGATTCCTGCTCACGCAGTACACGATCACCGGCTTCGACGCGTCGGCACACCTCTCCGAGGAGACGCACGACGCCGCGGACGGTGCCGCCAAGGGCATCTGGCGCTCGATCTTCTACTCCGCGATCGGCGGCTGGATCCTCCTGCTCGCCTTCCTCTTCGCCGTGCAGGACCCGGAGGCCGTGACGGCCGGCGGCGGCGGTGTCGGCGTCATCTTCAACCAGGCGCTGTCGTCGAGCTGGGCCGGAACGGTGCTCCTCATCGCGAGCATCGGGCAGTTCTTCTGCACCACGGCCTGCATGACGTCCACGAGCCGCATGCTCTTCGCCTTCTCGCGCGATGGCGCCGTCCCCGGCTCGTCGTACTGGGCGCGGCTGAACTCGCGCAAGGTCCCGGCCAACGCGGTGCTCATCTCGTCGGTCATCGCGGCGCTCATCACCGTGCCGGCCCTCGTCGAGGTCAACATCGGCACCGAGGAGGCACCGATCATCGTGCCGACCGCCTTCTACGCGGTCGTGTCGGTCGGGGTCATCGGGCTGTACGTCGCCTTCGCGATTCCGATCTTCCTGCGGTGGCGAGCCGGTGACTCGTTCAAGCAGGGGTCGTGGAACCTCGGGAACAAGTGGAAGTGGATGGCCCCGATCGCCGTGGCCGAGATCGCTGTCATCAGCGTCTACTTCATCCTTCCCTTCACCCCGGCGGCGAACCCCTTCAACGAGAACTTCGAGTGGAAGTTCGTCAACTACGCGCCGATCCTCACCGTCGGCTCGCTCATCGTGCTGTGGATCGGGTGGCATCTGTCGGCCAAGAAGTGGTTCACCGGCCCGAAGATGACGATCGACCTGCCGGAGGGCACGACGAGCGCCGACGAGATCGAGCTCGAGCACCACGGCAAGACCGCCCACGGCGGCACGACGCACGACTGGAAGCCGGGCGACCCGCTGTCCTGATCGGGCACTGACCATGACCGATCTCGACACGCTGCTCGACGGCATCCCCGTCCTCACCGGGCAGGGGCGTCACGTGACGCCCCTGCCCGGGGGGCTGACCAACGTCAACTACCGGGTGCGCACGGATGCCGGTCTCGACGTCGTCGTGCGCGTCTCGTCGCCCGACACCGGGCTCCTCGGCGTCGATCGCCATGCCGAACACCACAACACCCTGGCGGCAGCCGCAGCCGGGGTCGGGGCGCCCGTGATCGACTACCTCGAGGGCCGCGGCGTCATGGTCGTGGGGTTCCTTCCCGGGCGCACCTGGGGCGACCCAGACGTCGGCGCCAACCCGGTGCGGCTGGCCGCGGCCCTGCGCCGCCTGCACGCGGGCCCGCGGTTCATCGGCCGGTTCGACATGTTCGCCCTGCGCGAGCAGTACCTCGCAGTCGTGCAGGACCACGGATTCCGGATGCCGCCGCACTACCTCACGCTCGAACCTCACCTCGAGCGCGTGCGGGCGGCCTTCGCGCTGGGGCGCGAGACCCTCGTGCCCTGCCACAACGACCTGCTCGCCGCGAACGTGCTTGATGACGGCGGGGACCTGCGGATCATCGACTACGAGTACTCCGGCATGAACGAGCCGTCCTTCGAGCTGGGCAACGCCGCTGCCGAGGCCCACCTGGACCCTGACCAGCTGGCGGCCCTGTGCACCGCCTACTACGGCGACCTCCTCACGCCCGAAGGCCTCGACGCCCGCATCGCCCGCGCCGAGCTGTGGGGCTGGGTCGCCCGCTACGGCTGGACGCTGTGGGGGATGATCCAGGACGGGATGAGCAGCCTGGACTTCGACTTCTGGGGGTGGGCCATGGACAAGTGGGAACCCGCGCAACGGTTGGCCGCCAGTTCCCGGTTCGAGCAGCTGCTCGCCCGGGCGTCAGGGGAGGGGCAGAGGTGACCGACCCGCGCACCGGTGCCCCGGCATCCGAGGCTGTTCGCCAGGCGTCGACGACGGCGCTGCCGGAGCGGGCCCGGATCGTCATCGTCGGCGGGGGAGTGATCGGTGCCTCCACGGCGTACCACCTGGCCCACCTCGGAGAGACCGACGTGCTGCTGCTCGAGCAGGGCACGCTCTCCTGCGGCACGACGTGGCACGCGGCCGGGCTCGTCGGGCTGCTGCGCGCCAGCGAGAGCGGCACCCGGCTCGTGCAGCACTCGGCCGACCTCTACCAGCGGCTCGAGGCCGAGACCGGGCTGTCCACCGGGTACCGACAGTGCGGGGGCCTGATCGTCGCGCGCACGCCCGAGCGGATGACCGCGCTGCGCCGCACGGCCGCGACGGCCGCCGCCTACGACCTCGACTGCGAGCTGCTGACCCCGGCCCAGGCGGGGGAGCGGTACCCGCTGCTGCACACCGACGACCTCCAGGGCGCGATCTGGCTGCCCGGCGACGGCACCGCCAACCCGACCGACGTCACCCAGTCGTTGGCCAAGGGTGCCCGTCAGCTCGGGGTCACCGTGCGGGAACGGGTGCGGGTCACCGGGTTCGACGTCGTGGCCGACCCGACCGCGCCCGGTGGTCGCCGGGTGCGCGGCGTGCGCACGGATGCCGGGGACGTCGCCTGCGAGGTGGTCATCAACTGTGCGGGGCAGTGGGCCAAGGCCGTGGGGGCGATGGCCGGCGTCGTGGTGCCGCTGCACTCGGCCGAGCACTTCTACGTCGTCACCGACCAGATCGACGGCGTGGCGCCGGGCATGCCGATCCTGCGCGACCCCGACGGGTGGACCTACGTCAAGGAAGAGGTCGGCGGCCTCGTCGTCGGCGGCTTCGAACCCGAGGCCAAACCGTGGGTGTCGCCCGAGACCATCCCGTACCCGTTCGAGTTCCAGCTGCTGGAGGAGGACTGGGAACACTTCGCCGTGCTCATGGACAGCGCGATCCACCGGTTGCCGGTGCTCGAGCGCACCGGGATCCGCAAGTTCTACAACGGGCCCGAGAGCTTCACCCCCGACAACCAGTTCATCCTCGGCGAGTCGCCGGACGTCGCCGGGTTCTTCGTCGGTGCGGGGTTCAACTCGGTGGGCATCGCCTCGGCGGGTGGCGCCGGTCGCGCGCTGGCGCAGTGGGTCGTGGCGGGGGAGCCCCAGGAGGACCTGGCCCTCGTCGACATCCGGCGGTTCGCCCCGTTCCACGCCAGCACGCCGTGGCTGCGCGAGCGGGTCTCCGAAGTGCTCGGGCTGCACTACGCGGTGCCGTGGCCGGGGCGCGAGCTCGACACCGCCCGCCCCTTCCGCTGCTCGCCGGTGCACGACCGTCTCGAGTCGGCTGGGGCGTGGTTCGGCTCGAAGATGGGGTGGGAGCGGCCCAACTACGTCGCGCCGCTGAGCGTGCCGCCGTCGCAGCGTCCGGCCACCTACGGGTGGGGGCGACAGCCGTGGCACGACTGGGTCGACGAGGAGCAGCGGGCCACCCGCGAGGACGTGGCGCTGTTCGACCAGACCTCGTTCGGCAAGCTGCGGGTGCACGGCCCCGACGCGTTGGCGCTGCTGCACCTGGTCTGCACGGCCGACGTCGACCGCCCTGTCGGCACAGCCGTCTACACGGCGATGCTCAACAGCAGGGGCGGCTACGAGGCCGACGTCACCGTCACGAGGGTCGGCGACAGCGAGTGGCTGATCGTGACCAGCTCGGCATCACCGGTGCGGGACGCCGACTGGGTGCGCAGGCACGTCGCCCGCGGGTGGCAGGTGACGGTCGAGGACGTCACCACCGCGTATGCCGTGTTCGGGCTGATGGGTCCGCGCTCGCGCGAGCTCTTGGCCAGGATCTCGACGGCTGATGTCGGCGCCGAGGGCTTCGCGTTCGGCACGAGCCGGATCATCGACATCGGCCCCGCGCTCGTGCGGGCCACCCGGATCACCTACGTCGGCGAGCTCGGCTGGGAGCTCATGGTGCCGACCGAGCTCGCGACCGGCGTCTGGGACCGCGTCGTGGATGCCGGCGGCGACCTCGGTCTGCGGCTCGCCGGGTACCACGCCATCAATGCCCTGCGGCTGGACAAGGGCTACCGGGCCTTCGGTGCCGAGCTGGGCCCGGACCGCACCCCACTGGAGGCGGGGCTGCTGTTCACCTGCGACCTGGCCGGTGATCGGGCCTTCATCGGTCGGGAGGCGCTGGAGCGGCAGCGGGCCGTCGGGCCGCGCCGCCGGTTGGCGTCGTTCGTCGTGGAGGACGCGGCGGCCGTGCTCTGGGGCGGTGAGCTGCTGCTGCGCGAGGGTGTGCCCGTGGGCCAGGTGAGCAGTGCGGCCCTGAGCGCCACCCTTGGTACAGCGGTCGGCCTGACGTGGGTGTGGGACCCGGAGGGTGGGCCGCTTCCCCGGGAGCTTCTCGACGCGGGTGGCTACGCGGTCGACGTCGCCCGGACACGGCATCCGGTGCGGTTGTCGACCCGCTCGCTCCACGATCCAAGCAACGGCCACACGCGGGCCTGAAGTGCCCTCGGGCGCACTACAGTTGACGACATGGCAGGCCATGCCGCACGACATGGTGCGCGGAAACGTACGGTGGCTGCCGCGAGCCTGTTCGAGTCGTTCGCGGTGGCTGGTGGCGCCCTGTCCGTCGTGGCCCTGATGACCTTCATCGCCGGGGGTCCCGCCCCCGTGCCCGGAGGCGTCGTCGGTGAGCGTGTCGAGTCCACGTCGGCGCCGGGCACGGTGTCGCCGGTGAACGGCCCAGTGGTCGGGCCGGGCACGACCGGCCCCGGCACGACCGGCCCGCGAGTCCCCTCGTCGACTTCTCCGGCCGACGTGAGCCCGGCGCTGCCGGCCTCGCAGGCCCCAGCCGTGCAGCCCCCAGCCGCGCAGCCCCCGGCGCCCGCCGACCCCAGCAGCCCGGCATCCGCGGCAGCGCCGCCGACGACGGTCCCGAGCCCAACAGCCCGGCCGACGCACCCCGTCAAGCCCACCCCGAAGCCGCCGACGACGCCGACGAGGCCGAGCAAGCCACCCAAGGCCACGCCGACCGCCAAACCCACCACGTCGCCCAACCCTGCGTCCACCTCGCGTCCGTCGGGTGGCAGCAACCCTCGCGCGACGTCCTCGGGACGTCCGACCGCTGAGGCCGGCCTCACCCCCTGAGGCCCGCCCCGGCAGGAATGTCGTTTGGGGGTGTCGGTGTTGAACGGCATACTGACTGGTGTCGATCGGGTGCCGCACCGCGGCATCGACGATATCGGCGCAGTCACAACTGAACAGCGTGGGAGTGAGCCCCCTCAGGGGGGTGATCGGTTTCGACATTGGTCGGCAGACCATGGGGAAGCGGGTCGAGGACGCACGGTTATCTCGTTAACGATCTGTGCAAACCAATAGGTGCCAATTCCAAGCGCACCGACTTCGCCCTCGCCGCCTGAGCGAGCCTCGAAGTCCGTTGGCCTGAGTTTGATCCTGACTCAGTAACCAGCGTCATCTAGGGATCTTGCTGCGTCGTCATGTCGGGGGACGGCGCGGGACTCTTACTCGACTGGGCCTGTCAGCGGACGTGTGCGCGCGAGCGCTGGGGCCGAGAAATGCCGGATTGCTCGCTGTCGCAAGCGGTCCACAGCGCACTGCACCCGGAGAAGCCCTGGTTTCCCGTCAGTGGACGCGGGTTCGATTCCCGCCACCTCCACCACTGCGGTTCGCTCCCACGCTGTTCAGTGCTCAAAACAACGCCTGATCTGCGCAAACGCGCAGATCAGGCGTTGTCTGTGATGCGGACACAACGTGTCATGTCTAGACTTGACACGCCAGAGGAACTGTCACACAGCTGTCACAGGTGGTGGATGAGTTCGTGTAGCCCAGGCCCGACCACCTCCTGAACGGGACGACTCGCGGAGGACGCATGGCTGCACCTGCGAAGCTGCCGAGGGGGGTCACCCGGTATCGAGGTCGTTACCGGGTCAGGGTCGACTACGAGGGGCGTACGCATTCCCTTGGAATGTTCGACACTCTTACGGATGCACGCGCGGCGCTCGACATCACTCGCGGGCAGATTGCTCGCGGCCGGTTCGTGCCGCCAGCCGAGCGCCGGTCCGCCCGCAAGGCCGAGGTCGCGATGGTCGAAGCCCAGTCGGTGACGCTGAAGGAGTGGTCCGAGAAGTGGCTCGCCGCCCTGGAAGCCAACGCCCTGACGCTCAGGGCCTATAGGGGGTCTTGGCAGGGGTGCGGACAAGGAGGTCTGGTGATGAGGTTCAAGAGAACGGTTCCCATCGCGGTCGCGTCGCTGGCGGCGCTGGCCGCGGCCATGGCGCCGATGGCGCAGGCCGGCGACCCGGGAGGGGCTGAGGCGGCCAAGGTCGCGGCCGAGGCAGGTGCGGGAGCACGGTCAGCGGCGGGTACCGCCGGGGACGCGGCAGCCCTGGCGCAGGAGGGAGCGGCCCGGGACGGGGCACTGTCCGAGGATGTCTCGCCGGGCGCGTTCTCCGAGGGCGGACAGGTCGTCAGTCGAGTCTTCGCCGACTCCCGAGTCGCTGGTTCAGACCGGGCGCGGGCGAGCGTGTTCACCAAGGCCTCGCTTGCGGACCTGATGAGCCAGATCGAGGGCCTGCGGGCGACGTCCAAGCGGGCCGATGTGGCGTACGGGTTCTACTACGACGCCGCCAACGACATGGTGCGGATCGACGGCAATCTCGACGCCTCAGCTGTGGCGGCGCTGTCGAAGAAGGGTGGGGCCATCAAGTTCGTGAAGGCTGACGAAGCCGGCCGGGACTCGCGCGCCTCTGACGGCACACCGCATTGGGGCGGGGCGCGCATCACCAGCGGCGGTGCTGGCTGCTCGTCGGGCTTCATCGTGAAGAACTCCGCCGGCACTCGGTTCGCGCTGACCGCGGCCCACTGCGGAGGGCTGAACTCGCAGTGGTACTCAAGCACGAACTACTTCGGCAAGATGACCAGCCGCGGCCCGTTCCCGGCCTACGACATGGCGTTGCTGTCAGGTTCGAGCTACGGCAGCTACATCTACATGGGAGGTTCAACGGGCACCGGCTGGCGCACCGGTGCGGCCAGCAACCCGGCCGTGGGGGCGACATACTGCACCAGTGGAACGACAACCAACGAGAACTGCGGGAAGGTTGTGCAATCCCTGTCGGCTTCGTTCTGTGACAGTTCGGGCTGCACCTACGGTCTCGCGTCCTACACCGGCGGTACAAGCACCGCCGGCGGAGACTCCGGCGGGCCCTTGGTCCTGAAGGGATCCTCCACGGTCTACCCGCGAGGTATCCACATCGCGCGGGCGGGCAGCACCATGTATGCCGAGAAGTGGAGCACTATCTCCAGCCACTTCGGGGTGTCGAGTGTCACGTCCTAGGCAGGGGCGCACAGGCCGGGCAGCGGTCAGGGTCCTTGTGGCCTTGGTGCTGCCCGGCCTGGGCCTGACCATGACCGGATGCTCACCATCCTCGTCCGAGGCCTTGATGCTGGACACCTCCCCCGCTGGCAGCGCGCGTGGCGCAGCCTTGACGGCCGACAGCGAACTCCACGGTGAAGTCGTCGATGGGCGTGCCTGCTTCTGGGTCGTCACCGACAACGGCGCAGAGGTGACGCTGGTGTGGCCGCCGGGTTCGGTAGCGCGCGAGGACCCACTGCGGATCGAGAACAGCGCCGGGCAGGTGGTGGCAACCGCCGGCGCGTCCGCCCCTTCGATGTCGGGTAACCCTGACCAAAGCTCGGGCTGTCGACCCGGAAGTACCCGCTTCATCGTCGGTTCCATCGACTGAGCCCAGCCGGGTCACCGTCGGTGAGGACCGCGAGCAGGTTCCGGTAGGTCGGCGCGGTTTGTGCGCGAACCCGTCCGGACGTTGACCGGCCTCAGATACCCATGGCAGAACGCGTTATCTGGGTGAGGCGATCCCAAGTCGTCCCCTTACGATTCAACACTTCCGTGAGGTCAATCCATTCGCGCGTTGAAGTGCTCTCCGTGCGCAAGCGGGACATGTCGGCGCCGCGCAGGTCGATGATGGTCCAACATGTACCAGCACCGTCATGAATGGCCTTCGCGTGAGACTTTTCGGCCTCACCGGCTCGGTTGTGGACGTTGGAATAGTCGGTGCCGCCCTTGATCTCGATAGCGGCCTTGTACTCGCTGCTTGTGCCAAAGTCCTCCCGGATGACTACGTCCGGATCGGCGGCGAGAGCGAGGGTCACCTCCCGTTGGGAGTTGTTTTCGACCGTGATGGAAACCGGCGTCTCTGTGAAAGTGCGTCCGGCGTCTCGGACGATCTGCTTCATGGACTCGAAGACTTGCTTCGTTGCCTTGCTCCCAATCTGAGTTCTCCAAGAGCCATCAGCCTGCGCTCCGAGCGCCATCAATGGAAGCGCGTTGACATCTTCTCTCAACGTCGACTGAGGAAGCGCGTGGAGGAGAACCGTCACTTGCTGATTCAGGTGAGTACAGAACTCCGGGAGCAACTTCTCGGCTCCCTCCGTGAGCGCCCCCCTCTCCTCTAGTGGCTTGAACGGGGTTAGTCCAGTTGCGGCCTTATAGAAGGATTCTGCTCATCGCACTCGGCACCGAAGCCGCGATGGCCGGCTACCGCGTGAAGTACACCCTGGCCAGCAAACTCGCCAACGAACTCGTCGAAGCCGCCGACGAGATGATCCTGGCCAAGACCATCGCCCGCTACGGCCGCGTCGACCTCCTCTGCATCGACGAACTCGGCTACATGCAACTCGACCGACGCGGAGCCGAACTCCTCTTCCAAGTCCTCACCGAACGCGAAGAGAAAGCCTCCGTCGCGATCGCGTCCAACGAGTCCTTCGCCGGCTGGACCAAAACCTTCACCGACCCCCGCCTGTGCGCCGCGATCGTCGACCGCCTCACCTTCGGCGGCAACATCATCGAAACCGGCACCAACTCCTACAGACTCGCCCACGCTGCGAAGAGTCTGGCCAACGCCAGGTAGCGAACCCCACCTGCGGGGTCGGCAGCCGGGGAACGTTCCCGCAAGCACACTTCCCGCGGTGGCTCGCCATCAGTCCCGCGCGCAACTTGGGCACTGATGCCTGTCGAGCATGGAACGGGCATAGACGGTTCGATGACTGCGGTGCTAGCCTGCGACCCGCGTTGGCCAACCTGGCGGTAAGGGGAGGCACGGGTCGATCCGCTCACGCGGACTCGAGAAGGATCAGGAAGTAGACCCCGGCCTCACGCCAGCGCACTTCTTGACCACATGTGGAGGGGGAAGCGGTGTCGCTCACGACTTGGAAGCAGACTCTGGCCGGGGCCAGCATCTGTGCGATGGCCATCATGGCGACCGCTGTTCCTTCCGCAGCGTCGGTCGCAAACACTGCGCCACTGAACCGCCCCGGCATGTCGGGAGACTCCAAACCTTGGGAAGGTTGGAGTCATGTCTGGGAACACGTCGAAGAGGTACCCGCCTGAGCTGAAGTCGCGGGCGGTGCGCATGTTCGAGGAGATCCGCCAGGATCACGCCACGGACTGGGAGGCGATGGGCAAGGTCGCCCAGCTGCTGGGGGTGAGCACCGCAGAGACCGTCCGTAAGTGGGTGCGCCAGGCCCAGGTCGACCAAGGCGCCCGTCCTGGCGTCACCAGCGAGGAGTCGGCCGAGGTCAAGCGGTTGAAACGAGAGAACGCCGAGCTGCGGCGGGCAAACTCGATCCTGAAGGCTGCGGCGGCTTTCTTCGGAGCCGAGCTCGACCGGCCCTCCCGTTGATCGTGGAGTTCATCCGCGAGCACGCCGACCGCCGTGAGGAGCGCGACAACGGTGGCCTGCGTTGGGGTGTCGAGCCGATCTGCACCGTGCTGACCGAGCACGGGCTGCCGATCGCCCCGTCGACGTACTACGCACACGTGAACCGGCCAGCCACCGCGCGGGAGCATCGGGATGCGGTGCTGCTCAACGAGATCCGCCGCGTCCACGCCGGCAACTACGGCGTGTACGGGGCGCGCAAGGTGTGGCTCCAGCTCAACCGCGAGGGTATTGCGGTGGCACGGTGCACGGTCGAGCGGCTGATGCGCGAGGACGGCCTTACCGGCGCGGTCCGGGGCAAGGTCAAGCGCACCACGATCGCTGACCCAGCCGGCCCGCGGGCGCGTGACCTGGTCCGGCGCGACTTCGCCCCGCTGGCTCCAGACCGGCTCTGGGTCGCCGACATCACCTACGTCTCGACGTGGAGCGGGTGGGTGTATGTCGCGTTCGTCATCGACGCCTACGCCCGACGGATCATCGGCTGGCGGTGCGGCTCGAGCATGTCCACCCAGCTGGTCCTGGACGCCCTCGAACAGGCCGTCTGGACGCGCGAACGCGAGGGTCGTTCGCTGGAATCGGTTGTGGCGCACACGGATCGAGGGTCGCAGTACACCGCGATCCGGTACACCGAACGCCTCGCCGAGGCGAACATCGCCGCCTCGGTCGGCTCCGTCGGCTCGTCCTACGACAACGCTCTGGCCGAGTCGATCAACGGGCTGTACAAGACCGAGCTGATCAAACCACGCGGGCCATGGCGCACCCTGGACACCGTCGAGATCGCGACCGCCGAGTGGGTCGACTGGTTCAACCATCGCCGGCTCTACGAGTACTGCGGTGACATCCCACCGGCCGACCTCGAGACCGCCTACTACGCTCAAACACGAGCCCAGCAGGAACTGGAGCTCTCAAACCACTGAGTCTCCCGACTCACCGGGGCGGTTCACCGGAGCCTCAGACGTTTGCCGAGGTGAGCAGCGATTGCGCGCTGGCAACGAAGGTGACAATCGTGATGGACAGTAGCCCCAAGCGCGCCCAAGGCTTCGATTCGGCGACCCGCCGACTCACCAACGCTCCCGTGATCAACGGAAGCGACTGCCGAAGCAGGCAGGGCAAGGACATCACCACGGCAGCGGTAGCCTTCGGGTCCAAAACGTTCACGCCGACAGCGCCGTCGTATGCGCGGCGTGACACGAACTCGTACTTCACCGCTCAGACGACCTTCAAGACGGGCTACCCGACAGCGTTCTCCTTCTCGCTGAGCTCCGCCCTCGTCCTTGCCGCCAACGGCACCGTGACCACGGCATCAGCGGTTCGCAGTCCCGTGAACTGCAGCTACAACAAGCCGGGGGTCGCGGTGAGTTACCTGTTCCACTGGTCCTGCTCCGGCCAATCCACCGGCACCTCGTACAAGTTCACCGGGGCGTGGAAGTTCCCCATCAAGCTTGGCGGCGCCACAGGCACCGCGACCGTGGACTGGACGTTCAACTACATCATCTACACGCGCATCACCTGATCCCCCCAACGTGGCCCGCTGCGCCCTCAGCGATACCTCACGGAGGCTGACCAACACGGCCTACCGATGGGCTAGTTCCTACGTGGGCCGGGCTTGACTGATGTCGCCAAATCACCCTTGGCGTTGATCCCGGTCGCGAGCCCCCGCGGGAAGAGCAGTGGTGTCGAATGAGACCTACATTTCTCCCCACATCTCGGCCCTAGTGGTGTCCGATCCGACCTGCAAACGGTGTCAGTTCTCACCTCCGCAGCCACAACGCGCACTTGCACCGGCGGACCGCCTCACCCGCCCGGCGCGACAGCGGAAACCACCTTCCAGGATTCGGCTCCCCTCGGCCGCATGACCGCAACTGTCATCGACCAATTGCTCGGCATGCTCCCCCAGCTACACCTGACGCGTCATCGATAGCGATGGCCCACCGACACCACGGTGGGCCATCGCTCATGTCCACTGTAGGCCCACTCCGCAAGGGCCGAAGGGGATGCTGTTGCGCCGCCGTCGACGTCAGGGACGAACCGGATGCCGTCGCCCGCCGCTGGATTCGGGGGGAACCACACAGGGGCCCAACCCGACAGTCGGGGTGACAGGATTTGAAGGAGGTGACCAGGATGACGCTGCCCTTGAGCGCTTCACCGTCTCCCGGCATCAGGCCAACCAATGACCTCGGGCCAGCAGCGACCGCCGCTGAGATTCTGTCACATGGCTGACATGCGGTTGAAGTCAGGCACAAATTAGCAGGTCAACGGCATCGGGGGGAAGTTCCCGCCACCTCCACCACGGTCTCGCTCCCACGCTGCTCAGTCCTCAGAAGACTCCTTACCTGCATGCATCAGCAGGTCAGGTGTCTCCTGCGCGGGCACGAGCGGCCACGTCTAGACTCGTGGCGACCAGAGAAACTGACCACGGCTGACACGGTGCCATCGCGTCAGAGTCGATCCCACGAGATCCTGCCGAACACCGTCGAGGAGGACCTCGGGATGTCTTCTGGAACAGCCGGCGACGCCGAGCCCAACCGCAGCGAAGGAATGCTGCGGCTGTCAGTGGTGGCTGGCGTCGTCGCCGCAGTCCTGGCCGTCGTGTGGGGACTGTTGGCCGGCTCGCGCGTCATCGTGTTCGACGGTGTGTCGGCGATCATCGGTCTGGTCCTGAGCGTGATGAGCCTGATCGCCGCGCGGGCGGCGTCGCGTCCCGAGACGCCTCAGTACCCGTACGGTCGCCAGTCGCTGATCCCGCTGGTGGTGGGCGGGCAGGGGCTGGCCAGGCTCGCGCTGATCATCTTTGCCCTCACCGACTCGGTCATGGTCATCGCCTCGGGCGGTGACGAGGCGTCGGCGTCGTCGGCCGTGATGTACGCCGCCGTGTCCACCGCGCTGTGCCTGGCGCTCTGGTGGGCGCTGGGCGGCGCGAGGTCGACCGAAGACCTGGTCCGCACCGAGCTCATCGGCTGGCGAAACGCCACCTTCTTGTCCTTCGGCATTCTGGTGGGCTTCGGCGTCGTCGCGGTGCTGCCCGACGGTGACGCGCGCGACGTCGCGGTGGCCTACGTTGACCCCGTCCTGATGCTGATCATCGGCCTGGCCATCTTGCCGACCCCGATCAGGTTGTTGCGCACCATGTCGCGTGAGCTGTTGGAGATGCGGCCGGCGGCCGACGTCGAGGTCCCCGCCCGGGCCGCTGTGCTCGAGACCTGTTGGGCGGCGGGCCTGCCCGATCCGGTGGTCCGGATGACGAAGACCGGGGGACGCCTCTACGTCGAGGTCGACCACGTCGTCGCGCCGGGCACGTGGGACGTCGCGGACATCGACGTGCTGCGCCGCGCGCTCGTCGAGAGCCTGGCGTCGGAGCGGTACACCGTGTGGCTCAACGTCGACCTGTCGACCGATCCGGCCTGGCAGCTGTCGTGAGCCCACCTGATTCCGCGGTGGTTCAATGCCCGTATGCCCGCCGCGACAACGCCCCAGCCTTCGTCAGACCCCGGCAGCGGGCCCCCCGAGCTCGAGCGGATCGGTGATCGCGACCTGGGGCAGTGGCCCACCCGGGCCGGCCAGCACCTCGTGGCCGCGATCGCCCGCGTCGTCATCGTGCTCGGCCGCGTCTGGCGCTGGAGTCTGGCGAACCTCGCCCTGGTCCTCACGACGGTCATCGGCGGGGCCATCGTGCTCGGGGCGACCGTGCTCTCGGCCGAGGTCTACGAGGCGGTGGTGGAGAACGACGGGCTGGCCGCGCTCGACGAGCCGGTCCTCGAGGCCGCCGTGAACAGCCGCACCCCCGCCAGTGAGCAGTGGGTCACCCACTTCACCGACCTCGGCGGCACGGTGGGGATGCCGCTCATCGCCGCGGCGATCGTCATCACTCTCGCCGTGCGTCGCCGGTCCTGGTTGCCGGTGGTCCTCATGCTCATCGCCGCAGCCGGGTCGGTGCTCATCACCGTGCTGGGCAAGGACCTCACGGCCCGGGCGCGACCCCCGGTGATCTACGCGGTGCCGCCCCTCGAGACGTCGCCGTCGTTCCCGTCGGGACACACCCTGAACGCCACCGTCGTGCTCGGCCTGTCGGCCTACCTGGTGATGCTCGGGCGCCGGCACCTGCGCAGCAGGATCCTCGTCGCCTCAGTCGTCGTCGTGTTCGTCGTGGCCATGGGGCTGTCCCGGGTGTGGCTGGGCCACCACTGGCTGACCGATGTCATGGCGGGCTGGCTCGTCGGCCTGGCCTGGCTCGCCGCGGTCATCACCGGCCACCGGGTCAAGGTGACCCTCGACCGGGCCGAGCGGGCCCGGCCGGAGGGGAGGGGGAGGGGGTAACTCAGGACGCCGGGCCGGACAGCACAGCCCGGGCCGCCTCGAGCCGCGCCACCGGAACGCGGAACGGTGAGCACGAGACGTAGTCGAGCCGGCGCTCCTCGAAGAAGTGCACCGAGGCCGGGTCGCCGCCGTGCTCGCCACACACGCCGACCTTGAGCCCCGGCTTGGTGCGCCGTCCCTCGTCGGTGCCGATGCGCACGAGTCGCCCGACGCCGTCACGGTCGATGTTCTCGAACGGCGACGACCCGAGGATGCCGGCCTCCATGTAGCGTGAGAAGAAGCTGGACTCGACGTCGTCGCGCGAGAAGCCCCACGTGGTCTGGGTGAGGTCGTTGGTGCCGAAGGAGAAGAAGTCGGCAGCCTGGGCGATCTCCCCGGCCGTCAACGCGGCCCGGGGTAGTTCGATCATCGTGCCGACGAGGTGTTCGAGGTCGACGGCGTGCTTGACCCGTGCCTCGTGCGCGGCCTCGTCGATCTCGAGACGGATGGTGCGCAACTCCTCGACGGCACCGACGAGCGGGACCATGATCTCGGGTCGCGCATGGCCGCCCCGCTCGGCGACGATCGCGGCCGCCTCGAGGATGGCCTGCGACTGCATCTCGAACAGCCCCGGGATCGCGATGCCCAAGCGCACACCACGCAGCCCGAGCATGGGGTTCTCCTCGTGCAGGCGTTGCACCGCGAGCAGCAGCAGCGAGTCGGTGTCGTGCTCACGGCCGGTGGCTTCGGCGACGGCGACCTTGACCGACAGCTCGGTGAAGTCGGGGAGGAACTCGTGCAGCGGCGGGTCGAGCAGACGCACCGTGACCGGCAGCCCGTCCATCGCCTCGAAGATCTCGATGAAGTCGGCTCGCTGCAGGGGCAGCAGCTCCCCGAAGACGGCCTGGCGCTCGGCCGGGCCCTCGGCGAGGATGAGGCGCTCGACGAGCTCGCGCCGCTCACCGAGGAACATGTGCTCGGTGCGGCACAGGCCGATGCCCTGTGCGCCGAAACGGCGGGCGCGGGCGGCATCCTCGGCGTTGTCGGCGTTGGCCCGCACCTGCATGCGGCGGTGGCGGTCCGCGACCGTCATGAGCCGGTCGACGGCGGCCACGAGCGGGCCACCCTCCTCGACGCTCATGGTTCCCTCGAAGTACCGCACGACGGGTGAGGGGCGAACAGCGACCTCACCGGCGAAGATCTCGCCGGTGGAGCCGTCGATGGAGATCGTGTCTCCCTCGCGCACGACGGTGCCGTCGGGGGTGGTGAACTGCCGGGTCCTGGTGTCGACCTCGAGGGTCTCGGCGCCGCACACGCAGGTGCGGCCCATACCGCGGGCTACGACCGCCGCGTGGGACGTCTTGCCGCCACGGCTGGTGAGGATGCCGGCCGCCGCGACCATGCCGTGCAGGTCGTCGGGGTTGGTCTCGCGGCGCACGAGGATGACCGGGGTGCCGGCGTCGGCCAGGCGGACCGCGGCCTCCGAGTCGAACACGGCGACCCCCACGGCCGCGCCAGGGGACGCGCTCATGCCCTTCGCGAGCAGCGAGCGGGCACCCTGCGGGTCGAAGTGCGGGAACATCAGCTGCGCGAGCTGGTCCCCGGTGACGCGCAGGAGGGCTTCTTCCTCGGTGATGACGCCTTCGTCGACGAGGTCGACCGCGATGCGGAAGGCCGCCTCGGCGGTGCGCTTGCCCACCCGCGTCTGGAGCATCCACAGCTGGCCGCGCTCGATGGTGAACTCGATGTCGCACATGTCCCGGTAGTGGCTTTCGAGGCGGGCCATGATGTCGAGAAGCTGGTCGTAGCTGGCCTTGTCCAGGCCTTCCAGGTCGGCCAGGTGGAGGGTGTTGCGGATGCCGGCCACGACGTCCTCACCCTGGGCGTCGGGGAGGTAGTCGCCGTAGACGCCGACGGCCCCCGTCGAGGGGTCCCGGGTGAACGCGACGCCGGAGCCGGAGTCCGAGCCGCGGTTGCCGAACGCCATCGCCTGGACGTTGACGGCGGTGCCGAGGTCGGTGGGGATGTGCTCGCGGCGGCGGTAGAGGATCGCACGGGGCGAGTTCCACGAGTTGAAGACGGCGACGATGGCGCCGTGCAACTGGGCGCGCGGGTCCTGCGGGAACGGCGAGCAGGCCTCTTGTTCGATGATCGACTTGTACGTGCTCACGAGGGCACGCAGGTCATCGGCGTCGAGGTCGACGTCCGCGGTGACGCCCTTGGCGGCCTTCGCGGCGTCGATGGCGTCCTCGAAGCGGTCCCCGTCGAGGTCGAGAACGGTCTTGCCGTACATCTGCACGAGGCGCCGGTAGGAGTCCCAGGCGAAGCGGGGGTTCTCGGTCTGCGCGGCCAGGCCCTCGACGGAGGTGTCGTTGAGCCCGATGTTGAGCACGGTCTCCATCATCCCGGGCATCGAGAACTTCGCACCCGAGCGGACCGAGACCAGCAGCGGGTCGGCGGCGTTGCCGAGGCGCCGCCCCATGGTGGCCTCCAGTCGGGCCAGGTGCTCGTCGACCTCCTCGAACAGTTCGGCGGGAACGGAGCCGAGCTCGAGGAACGCACGGCAGGCCTGCGTCGTGATCGTGAAGCCCGGCGGCACGGGAATGCCCAGTCGGGTCATCTCCGCGAGGTTGGCGCCCTTGCCGCCCAGCAGGTCCTTCATGTCCATGCTGCCGGTGGAGAAGTCGTGGACGAACGGGACCTGGGCCATCGTGGCGCCTCCTGTGAGCGGATACTACGACGCGTAGTACCTGTTCATCCTAGGCCCGTCCACCCGTTCAGGTCACCCTGGGGGCGCCCCTGCGGACGTGATCGCCGTCTCAGGTGCGTTCAGCTCACGGCGAGTCGGAACCGGTCACCGACGCGGCTGAAGCCGAGCCGCTCGTAGTACGGGCCGACCATCCCGGGCGGGGTCAGCACCTCGGTGAAGCCACGGTCCCGGAACAGCCCCGACTGCCGGAAGACGAACTCTCCCGGTGAGAAGTCACGCCACCTGGGGGTCACGTAGTCGAGCTCGACCTGCGCGGTGCCGTTGCCGGCATCCCGCACGACGATCACCCCGGCCGTCTCGTCCCCGTGCTGCACGAGGTAGGTCAGTCGGCCGTGCGGGACACCGCCGGTGAAGCCGGGGAAGTAGGCGTCGATGTCCGCCCGGTGGACGTGCAGGAAGTGCGCCAGGTAGGTGTCGTCCTCGCGCACCGGGAGCACGGCATACGCCTCGTCATCCGTGCGCTCACGCAGGAGCCTGATGATGAAGAAGAGGTTGATCGCCGCCAGCACGACGTTCATCGCGACCATCGGCCAGACGCCGATCATCAGGTTGAACACGATGAGGATCAGGCACGCCACCGTGTTCAGGACACGCAACCGCAGGATGCGCGCCTGGAGCAGCGAGTAGATGAGCAGCGCCGAGCCGAACCAGCCGAGCGCGTCGACCCACCCCACGGTGCTCAGCCCAGCCCGAAGCGGACCGCCACGGTGACGGTCACGGTGTGCTCGCCTGCCTCGATCGGCATGCCACCGACGGAGTCCATCGCCGCCATGGCGCGCATCTTGGGTGCCGGGCCCGGGCCGCTGCCAGCCTCGATGACCTTGACCGCCTGCCCCAGGGGGCG
>Ga0209277_10000455_pt1 | contig 20792 bp, 17 predicted proteins | sample JI81AbrownDNA_FD_187503 | JGI IMG/M metagenome (GOLD analysis project Ga0209277, IMG submission 187503) | Wastewater effluent complex algal communities from Wisconsin, to seasonally profile nutrient transformation and Carbon sequestration -... | ecosystem: Engineered > WWTP > Effluent > Algae... | reverse complement strand
CTGAGCGAGGCACTGCAAACTTTGAGCTCAAAAACGAACCCAGCTGAAGCTTTTCAGGTAATCAATACTACATCCTGGAATAGAACTAATTTAGTAACATTACCAGCTTCCTGGAATTTGTCTGATACTTACATTACAGATGACACTGGAAAGAACATAGAGTCTCAACAGCTCACCAATGGAAGCTGGGTGTTTGTAGCATCTGACATTCCCGCACTTAGCTCACGAAAGTATTTTGTCAAAAAAGGAAAGCAGAAATCAAAAACCACCCCTGCCCCATCGGGCAATACGATCTCGAACGGCCAGATTAACATTACACTAAATACAGAAAACGGAGACATCACAGCAATTAATTTTAAGAACGGACCAAACCTGGTTGATCCAAAAGATACACTCGGATTCAATGCATATTGGTACGGTGGAGTTGTAAAGGAAAACCTTTCAAAACAAACGGGTGCTACGCTAAAAATTGTTGAACACGGGAATGTCCTTACGCGGATTCAGATTGTTTCCTCGGCTCCGGGTGCTGTGAGCCTCACGCGGGAGATCCAACTCGTACATGGCTTGGATGAAATTTATCTGACCAACATCGTTGATAAAAAGAACATTGTCGAGAATGAGAATGTAAGATTTTCATTTCCGTTCAACGTACCGAATAGCCATGTTAGGATTGATATTCCCTGGGCAACAACCAAACTCGACCAGGATCAATTAGCGGGTGCGAATAAAAATTTTTACAGTGTTCAGCGCTGGGTTGATCTTTCGAATGAGAATTCCGGTGTTACACTAGCACCAATTGAAGCGCCCATGCTGGAAATCGGTGATATGAATGGCCAGAAATGGATGACCGACATGGCTGTTCGACCCTGGATAAAAAAATATGAACCCTCTAACCGCTTATTCAGCTGGGTGATGAATAACGTGTGGTTCGTAAACTACAAAGCGTCCCAGGAAGGAAAGATTCCATTCAACTATGTACTCAAGCCGCATGGAGTGTATAATGAATTCGCTACCAAGAAATTCGGAATCGAGCAGACTCAACCGTTGTTGGTCGTGCCTGTTGCAAAAACCACCGAAACAATAAAATCAATTGTTGGGATACAGGAGGGTGCAGCGATCATGATAACTTCACTTAAGCAAAGCCGTGACGGCAAAGCCCTCATCATCCGGTTTTTTAATCCTACAGACCAACCGCAGACGACTTCTCTTACCTGGAAAAAGATAAATCCAAAGGGTGTTTATAGAAGTAGTCCGAAGGAAGAAAAATCAGAAACAATCAATAATACAATTACACTCAGTCCTAAAGAGGTACAAACAATCCGGGTGGAGCCATAATCGGATCAGGAATTTCGGTGCTTACTTTTGTTTGCTGCCGCCAATTGAAACACCCAGGCCACCATCTATTCGATAGGCCTGCCCGGTCATGAACGATGCTTTTGATGAAGCGAGAAATGCGATGAACTCTCCTACTTCTTTAGGATCGCCAACTTTCTTTACAAGATGCATGTCTTCACATTCACGGAGTACTTCTTCCGGGTTAGGTGATTCATTTATAGCTTTTTGTAACATGGGTGTATTAACGGAGCCGGGACAAACTGCAACACATCGTATTGCTGGACCATAATCTACCGCGATGCTGCGGGTTAATCCTAACATAGCAGTTTTTGAAGTTGTATACGCAGCCACCTGACTTTGGCTCACGAAAGCCTGCACACTTGAGATGTTAACAACAACTCCCGAACCCTTCTTCTGCATGGATGGGATTGCATACTTAGCCGCCAGAAAGGCGCTCTTCAAATTTACATTCATCACAAGGTCCCACTCCACTTCGGTTGTTTCGGTAACTGTAGCATATCGGTTAATACCCGCATTATTCACCAGTACATCCACCTCACCAAACTTACGGATCGCTTTTGCAATGCTTTCTTCAACCGACTTCGCATCAGCAACATTGCACTTGAGAAATGTGATCTTTCCCCCGGATTCTTCTTCGAGTTTCGTCCCTGCTTGATCAATATCCAGAATTGAAACTTTTGCACCTTCCCGCACAAATACTTCCACTGCGCCAAGGCCAATTCCATTTACGCCTCCGGTTACAACAATATGTTTGTCGTTAAAGTCTTTCATAGGTGACACACAAGTTTTAATCCCTTTATACCCAGTGAAATTTTAGCAATGTGCCAGCGACCGATGTTGGCGACAAACAATTCATCAAAATTGCTTCCGCCAAAAGCAATGTTGGTTGGATTGGATAACGTATGTGCTTCCCAATCATCCACCAATACGCTTACGTTTTGATCTGGTGAAATGGAATAGATCTTATTCGGTGCATAACAGGAAGTCAATAGATTTCCGTGGTTATCAAATGCCAATCCATCGGGCACAGATTCCGGTAACGTTGCAAAAATTTCCCGTTTGCCTGCTGAACCATCTTTCCGGATTTCAACTCGCTCAATCCCGGGCGTAAAAGAGCATACAACATACAGGTACTCCTCCTTTGCATCAATGGCCATTCCGTTAGCGAAATTAAACGGACCATCAGACCAAATCGCTCCGTTGCCATGCGCATCAAATTTCAGAATCTTGCCGGTGATTTGCCTGAAGGCTCCGCTTTCCGAAACGTAAACATTTCCCTTGCTGTCAAAGCATGCATAATTGGGAATATTGAATGAATGATTACCACCGCCTTTCGCAAAGGCTGTCAACTGAAACGTGGTTGTATCCAACCGCCACAAACATTTGTTCCCGGAGTCACATACTAACAACCAACTGCTATCCGGACTAAACGCAATCCCCAGTATAAACCCTTTTGTATTAGCAACCTGTTCAACCTTAGTCCCATCCGCAGTGATTTTATAGATCTGCCCGGCCTCGCCCCCTGCCCAAACCGATCCATCGCGATGAACAGCAACACACTCGGGATGATCAAGACCGTCAGCGAATACCGTTGTTTTTTGTAAGACACTCATACTATTCTGAGTTAAATTCATTTTCAAAAGCAGAAGCTACAAACGATGTTGTAATGGTTGAACCGGCATCAATCCTGAGCCATTCATTATTCATAATAGCTTCGTTTGGTTGATTTGTCCATTGAGAAGTCCAGGGCTCCAATGCAACCGTATAGCAATCACCCCACCATGGAAAATCTTTTGTAGCATTTCGCTCCTGCCAGTACCAAAGATTTTTAAACAATTCACCATCCCACCTCAGTGCAAAGCCAACATTTCTTTTCTCATTCCTGATCGCATAGAATGATTTTGCACCGTACCCTTCCAGGTAACATAGATCGCTGTATTGCTCTACACCTTTAGCCGTAACCACGCTCGCATCATCACGTGTCCCATTTTTTGACATTGCATTCGGCCAGGCATACGCTTCACCTCTTTTAAAACGATGATGCTCGGGCATAGCCGCTTCAGTCTTCATCGTTTTTGCATTGGTTTGAATCTTTACACCTTCTTCCAGGAATGGAAGCCCGAACGCGATGTGCTGACCCCACATGATATCCAACTGAGTCTTGCTGGCATTGGAAACTGTTTCTTTAATTACCAGATCAGGTGAGTTTTTAGTAATCGAAAATATACGTTCAATTTTTGTAGGGATCCTTAGGGGTTGAGCACTACAGTGTATACTTATCCGTTCAGCTGATTCTTCAATGATTCTAACCTCCCACGGTATTAATGAAACTTCACCATGTTGTCCCAACTCTGCACCACGATAATTAAACGCAGGACTATTGGGCAGGCAAACCTGCCATCCGCCATAGTAATAATCTTCAAACTGACTTTTTGTATTTCTGATCTGACTAAAATGTAGTTGCGGATTGCGAATGCCCTTTGACAATCGGAGTAAAAAATCGATGTCTTTCGGTTTATAGCGGAATTCGAAAATATCACTTCCTCGATCAACCAGAATGCCGATCTTCAGGAGATCATTTTCGAGATACAACGCCCGCATGCCATCGATTTCCACTTCGTTTATCCTGCAACTCATACGCCTGCATTGACAGCCTGCATCGCACCTTTCATATATCCTAATGCATATGCCATTCCTGTGTGCCAGCCAGCCTTTGTTGACATTTCTGGTGTATGATCAGGGATTAATATCCCCTTGTATTGATTTGCCTTCAGAATTTTAAGCGCTTTGATCATATCAATATCGCCTTCATCAACAAACGCTTCGCGGTAGTACGGAACTTTTCCGATAACATTTCTGAAATGAATGTACCCGATCCGGTTCTCACGACTGTACTTATCCAACATCGCATATACATCGCTGCCTTGCATCTCCTGAACAGTTCCCATACAAAATTCAAAACCATTGGATGGGCTTCTGCTCAGCGTCATAAGCTTTTCATATTCCTGCGTGTTGTAAAACAGTCGGGCTGTTCCGCGCATTTCCGGTAATGGCGGATCATCGGGATGTGCGACAAGTTTTATTCCGTTCTCTTCAGCAATGGGGAGTAGTGTTTGCAAGAAATGATCCAGTCGCTGCCACATTTCTGCGCGGGATACAGATTGCACTACACCATCCTGCTCATCTTCGTAGCGCATGTTCCAAACCATACCTTTTGGAATCGGCTGGTTAACATCAACCTTTGCCTGATCAAATACTACCGAGTTAGCATTTCCTCTTCCGTTTGGTCCGCTCGTCCAGCCCCATACGCCCGCAAGACTGAAATAGTAGCCCATAACCGGGATACCAACTTTACCCATATTTTTCAGGATCGTTTTTAAATCCTCAAGCTGTTGTTGTTTTTTCGGACCATCTAATAACACATCGTACCAATGTGAAGGATCAAAGTTTTCAATTGCTTCCCAGATAAGTCCGTGTGATTCAATTTCCTTCTTTATTGCACTCAGCTCTTCATAGGTCCAGAGTTTACCCTGGTTCCGCGTTTCGCCCCAGCCATTCAGGTAGTTTTTTGTAAGCGATGGGTTCTCTCCTTTTATATAGTCAACAAGTTGAACAACGATGTGCGTTGCTCCGGCTTGTCGGGCAAACCGAAAGTTGTCACCTGTTAAGACACTCTTATATAATCCTAAGCCAAGTTTCATTGTTGCTCAATTATTTTTTTCAGATAACTATTCAAACGCTTTTACTTCTCAGCCGCACAGTGTTTCTTTGTTCATACATATGAACTTACTGTAAACATATTGATTTTAACATCAATTTCAATCTAAAAAATGAGCGTCTTTAATCTAACGGGTAAATCAGCAGTTGTAACGGGTGCAGGAAAAGGTATCGGTAAAGCCATCTCCACCAAATTGGCGTTACAAGGTGCACGCGTTGCGATGATCGACCTGGATGAAAGTGCATTAGCGGAAGCTTTTCAGGAGATTAAAGAAAAAGGTGGAAATGTTACTAGCCACATATGCAACATTACCAATCAACAACTGGTTGCGAAATCATTCGAGGCGATAACAAAACTACAGGGATTTGATATCTTAATCAATAACGCAGGAATTGCGCACATTGGAAATATAGAACAAACACGTGAAGAAGATTTTGATAAAGTCTATCAGGTAAATGTTAAAGGAACCTATAACTGTTTGCAGGCTGGTGTTATTGAAATGAAAAAAACAGGCGGTGGCAACATTATTAACATTGCTTCCATTGCAGCTGTCGTTGGCCTCGCGGATCGGTTTGCCTACACCGCAAGTAAAGGTGCGGTGTTGAGTATGACCTATTCAGTTGCAAAGGATTATTTAGCACACAACATCCGGTGCAACAGCATCTCTCCCGGCCGCGTTCACACTCCGTTTGTTGATGGATTTCTTGCAAAAAATTATCCGGGAAAGGAAAAAGAAATGTTCGACAAACTTTCCAAAACTCAACCGCTGGGCCGCATGGGCCAGCCGGAAGAAATTGCCAACCTCGCACTTTTTTTATGTTCCGATGAAGCTGCGTTTATCACCGGAAGCAATTACGTGATTGATGGCGGACTTGTAACCCTAAATACCTAACTGATGAAATTGATTCGTTTTGGAGAATTTGAAAATGAAAAACCTGGAGTTGAGTTACCGGATGGAACCCGTATTGATGTTTCGGAACATGTAACGGATTATAATGAAGCGTTTTTTAAAGACGATGGAATAAAGCGATTAAAGAATTGGATAAGCAATAATGCTAAAACTGCTCCGCGGATCAGCGTGGATGTGCGATTAGGCTCACCGGTTGCAAGACCGAATAAAATCATCTGCATTGGGTTGAATTATTCGGATCACGCTGCAGAAGCCGGAATGGCTGTACCTAAAGAGCCAATCATTTTTTTTAAAGCAACAACGTCATTATGCGGGCCGAATGACAATGTCATCATTCCAAAAAATAGCAAGAAAACGGATTGGGAAGTTGAGCTTGCGTTTATCATAGGTAAAAAGGCTCAATATGTTGAAGAAGCGGATGCGCTGGACTATATAGCGGGTTATTGCCTGATGAATGATTACAGTGAGCGCGAATTTCAGCTTGAGCGTGAAGGACAATGGGTTAAGGGGAAAAGCGCGGATACATTTTCTCCGCTAGGGCCATGGTTGGTTACATCCGATGAAATTGAAGATGTTCACAATCTTAATCTCTGGTTAAAAGTAAATGGAGAAACGTTACAAAAGGGAAATTCAAAAACATTGATTTATAAAATTCCGATGCTGGTGAGCTATATTTCACAATTCATGACACTGCTGCCCGGAGATGTAATTTCAACCGGAACGCCTTTTGGTGTTGGGATGGGATTTAAACCCCCGCGCTTCTTAAAAGAAGGTGATGTTGTAGAGTTGGGAATAGACAAGCTAGGCAGTTCCCGCCAGGTTGCCAAAAATTATGTGAAGTAGTGATATTCCAATCCTTCCGATTTTTTCTATATTTAGCTGTCTATCCGTATGCAGCAGAACCACTCGGTTGAACCGGCTTTAAAAATTTCCATTGATCAGCGTATTGAGACTATCCGGGCGCATCGGGATGAGCGCTTAAAGGAATTGTTGAATGACACACGGCTAATGGATTTTCTGGAAGCACAATATGACGTTTTTCAGATAAGCAGTGTCCGGAAGGAATTTCTAAAGCGCGATCTCATCGATCTCAAAAATACACCGCTTGACCTCGTACATTATGCTGCCCTTATCCGGGACATGAAGGACGGAACTGCAGCCCCGGTTGCCGATCATCCTCTCTTTCTCGAGGAGCTCCGGAACATTTTTAAGAAATACAGCTTTTAAGTTCCGGCCCCCTGATTTTCTATCACCGTTTTAAATTCCCGCATTTTTAGGGATTGGTTATCTAAGAAGGACGCATCGTGCAGAAAAGTGTTTCAGCGGCAAAGAGGTTATCTTCTTTTCTTTTCATTAGTCAAACAAGCAAAGACACGTCAGGACAGAATCAAAAAGTACACACCAAAAATTCGTGTTGAAAAAGTTTAGCGTATTAATATCTTCGTAAAGAATAATTCAAAGATGGCAACACCAGGGATACTCAACACGCCACCCGAATGCGAGATAGTAACAAGTCGAGTACTTGACTTCCCGCGACAGCTGGTCTACCGCGCATGGACTGAGCCTGATCATCTTAAAAACTGGTGGGGCCCCAACGGGTTTACCAATACCTTTCATGTATTCGATCTCAAGGTTGGCGGAAGATGGAGCTTTACTATGCATGGGCCTGATAAAGGAAACTATAATAACGAGTGTACCTTTGCCGTAATCCGGGAACCTGAACTGCTGGTGTGGGATCGCCAATCAAAACCGATATTTCAGGTGGAGGTGACTTTTGATGCAATCGGTGAAAACAAAACCAACGTTACCTTTAAACAAAAGTTTGGAACCGCAGAAGAATGCAGCAAGCTAAGGAAGTACGTACCGGAAAAAAACGAAGAGAATATGGACAAGCTCGAAAAAGAGCTTACTAAAATGCAATAGGCTTATGTCAAAGAAGAAATTATCATCCGAACAGCGAAAAGAACTACTTGAAACATTACGATCTCGTTTTGAAAAAAACAAGAACCGCCATAAAGGCATGGAGTGGGCGGCCATACAAGCAAAGCTTGACGCAAAACCTGAAAAACTATGGTCACTAAATGAGATGGAAAAAACGGGTGGTGAGCCTGATGTTGTTGCGTATGACAAAAAAACGGGGGAATACGCTTTCTATGATTGTGCAGCAGAAAGTCCGAAAGGCCGGAGGAGCATTTGTTACGACCATGAGGCGTTGGAGTCAAGGAAAGAACACAAGCCCGGGAACAGCGCGGTTCAAATGGCTGCCGACATGGGAATTGAACTTCTTACAGAGGATCAATACCGAGAATTACAGAAGCTGGGGCCGGTCGACACAAAAACCTCAAGCTGGATCGTAACACCCCCAGCCATCCGAAAACTGGGTGGCGCGCTTTTTGGCGACTTCCGGTACGGTACGGTTTTCGTGTATCATAATGGTGCAGAGTCATATTACGCTGCAAGGGGTTTCAGGGGGTCTTTGCGTATCTAAAATACCCAATCAGTGAAATATGTAACTGAAAAAGCGCACTCTTGCAGGGTTGTGAATTAATAATAGCATTAGTTTGTTTATATTGGTGGATTCAAATTATCTTAAAAATCCACTTTTGGTTAAAAAAGCACTTACATTCTCACGCACAAAACTTGATTTTTCATCAACGTTAAATAAGCGCGTCAATGAATATTTCAATAGCAATGGCATTAGTCGCCATGGAAACGCAGAAATGGTTTTGAAAACCATTTTCATGTATACACTCTATTTTTTACCCTATGCATTAATCATCAGCGGTGTTATTGTCTCACCCTTGCTGCTTATTACAATGGCGGTGATTATGGCCCTGGGGCTTGCAGGGATTGGCCTGTCGGTGATGCATGATGCAAATCATGGAGCATATTCAAACAAAGCGTGGATAAATACGCTTATGGGATATTCTTTGAACCTGATCGGTGCAAATTCATTTAACTGGAAAATGCAACACAATGTGCTGCACCATACGTATACGAACGTTCACGAAGAAGACGAAGACATCAGTCCACGGGGTGTAATCCGAATGTCACCACACTCGGATTGGAAATTCATGCATAAATTCCAACATATCTATGCATGGTTCCTATATGGACTTATGACAATTGTGTGGATGGTGTTTAAGGATTTCAAACGTCTTGTAGTTTACCATAAGAATGGTTTGGCCCAAAAACACAAAGCTAACATAGTAACGGAATGGGTTATTCTGATTATCACTAAGGTTGTGTACGTTAGTTATATCTTTATTATTCCTGTTGTTTTTACGGCATTACCCTGGTGGCAGATACTGGTGGGTATATTCATCATGCATTACATAACGGGTTTCATTCTGGCTATTATTTTCCAGCCTGCCCACGTTATTGAGGGAACCGAGTACCCGCTGCCAAACGAGGACCACGCTTTGGAAAACAACTGGGCGGTACACCAACTGTTAACAACAACAAATTTTGGAAACCGAAGTCGCTTGTTCTCCTGGTATGTTGGCGGACTTAACTTTCAGATTGAACACCATTTGTTTCCCAATGTATGTCATGTGCACTACCGTAAGATTTCCGGGATTGTCCAAGACACTGCACAGGAATTTGGGCTACCGTATAAAAGCGCACGAACTTTTTTTGAAGCGCTACGCGGACATGCACGTCTGTTAAAACAATTGGGCATGCGGCCAACAATGGGTTAGTCTACTCGTTAAAAAATATCTCATCGACCATCAGCCAGCCTTTGTCTTTTGATTTGCGAAAATCAGGAAGCTTGGTTAATGGCTTAGCGACAACCTTATACCATTTTCTTTTCGCTGCCGGGAATTTAATCTCGACACCCTCTATCCGGCTGATGCTATAATCGGTAGGTTGAACCGGTTTAACGTTCTGCAACAAGGTAAGGTGATCTTCATGTTCCCCACCCCACACTTCAACTTCCGCTGGCGGCATCGTCATCGCACCAACGTTTTTCGAAAAGCTTATCGTTATGGATTGAAGATTCGGGGCATCATCAAAATAGAAAAGCGCCTCCAGCGATCTATCCCGGAAAGCAATCCAGGTTGGATCTCTGAAAAAATCCGGAGCTCCCTTCTTTCCGTCAATAAAAGTCTGAGCGCCTTCTCCTTGATATTTCTGATCCGGAACTGTTATGAGCTCAGCACGAGATGGTTTAGCTCCTGTTTTGAAAACAACAAATTCAGTTACACTGCTGTGCTTCCAGCCGTCTTTACTTGCTATAGCTTTAACAACCTGATACGGGGCTGCAGGAATCGACTTCTTATACAACATACCCGATATGCTATCAGGCTCAGAACCATCGGTTGTGTAATGGATGATTGTTCCAGGTAAGCTTGCCTTCAGCACAATATTTTCTCCGGACTTTAAAACCTGTTCACTCGTCATCAGCGGAGCGGTCAACTGCAATACTTCGTTTACATCATGTGCATAGCCGGTTTCCCAGAGAATGTGCGGGTATTTTTTTCGCAGCATTTCAGCTTCGGGCACACCGATCATTGTGTTCCAGATGAAAACTTTTTTTAAGTTCTTTAAAAATTTCAAATCATCCATGCTTTGTGCGGTAACCTTTGTACCCGCCAGCGAAAGGGAATGTAATTGCGCCAGGTCTTTAAGATCTGAAAGGCCGTTCCCGGTAACATCGGTATTGTTGAGATTAAGTACCTCCAGATTTTTGAAAGACATCAGCAATTTTAAATCTTCATCGGCTATTGGCATTTTTGCCAAACTGATTGATACAAGCTGTTCGTTTACAGTTTTAAGTTCCTCCAGATTTTTCTTGTCAAATGCCTGACGAACAAAAAAATCTGCTTGTAAAGCAGGTTCGTTTTGTGCAAGCTGGAAAACAGACCGGTATGGATTATTCAATGCCGCTATTTTTTCCGGATCTACAAAGTCAAAATGATACTTTGCTTTCGGTTCAGTGTTTTGTTGATGATCCGCAATAAGCTTTACTGCCAGCAGTTTGAGTGAATCGCTTTCTGCGTAGGCACCAAGCTTCTTTTGGGTATCCGCACCTCTTTTTAGCCACATCGAAACAAAAGCCATCTCTTCTGTCGTTAGCTGAGTCTTATCCTTGGGCGGCATGTGTTTTTTATCACTAAGCGGCAATAACAACCTTTTCATAAGCAGGCTATTATCAACATCATTCGCATCCCAAAGCCTGCCGCTTTTACCGCCTTTCATGATGTGAGCAAATGACGTGAGCACCAGTTTCCCCTTCGCCTTCGTTTCATTATGACAGCTTGAGCATTTTCGGTCGAACAACGGCTCGATTACCGCTTCGAATGCAGTAGCATTTTCCGTAGGCTGAGTCTCGTGCTTTTTAGTCAGCAGTGGTCCAAGAACATAGTTTTCACCGTGCGTCATCATGGCACCAAAGTGTCCGGTTACGATCAACGCCACAACGCTTACAATAAGAGTAGTCTGGAAGACTTTATTTTTTCGCTGAACAATCAGCAATACCGCTCCGAGGTAGCAGGTGGTTACGCCAAACCATTTGTGCAACTGTAAATCCTGTTCGTTGTATCCACCTTCACGCGAAAGAAATAATCCCATTAAGGCAGTAATCGAGGCTGTGAGTGCTCCTATATGCAACAGAAAGCTGATCAATGAGTCAAAGGAGCGGCTTTCAAAATACTTACGCAGAAAAACAAGCAAGGCAATAAACAGTAGTAATCCGATTGGAAGATGAAGCAACAGCGGATGCACTCGACCAAAAGCCTGAAGCAAGGGTGAAAGCTCAATTCGCTGTTCGAAGATCAGCAAAAAAGAAAGTAACACGATAAAGGCAAACGTAGCATTTGCCATGATCTTCTTTGCGCTTTCCATGCTCAGGCCATTACTCCGTTAACAAGCTTACCGGCTACATCGGTCAACCGATACCTCCGTCCCAGGTGTTTGAATACCAGCTGTTCATGATCAAGACCCAGTAAATGCAAAACGGTGGCGTGGAAATCATTTACGTGCACGGGGTCCTTTGCGATGTTGTATCCGAATTCATCGGTTTCACCGTACGTAATACCACTCTTTACTCCGCCACCCGCCATCCAGATTGTATACGCACGCGGATGATGATCGCGACCATAATTTTTATCACTTAAATCACCCTGACAATAGTTGGTTCGGCCGAATTCTCCACCCCAGATAACAAGTGTTTCATCCAGCAATCCGCGTTGCTTCAAATCCATAATGAGCGCTGCTGAAGCCCGATCAACATCCTGCGCCTGCAACGGCATTTCACCGGTAAGATTTCCATGCTGATCCCAACCTTGATGATATAGTTGCACGAACCGAACACCCGATTCAGATAGCTTGCGTGCGAGCAAACAGTTAGCCGCATAGGTTCCGGGAATCAGGCAATCCGGGCCATACATTTTTACAATATGATCAGGTTCTTTTGATAAATCTGTCAGCTCCGGAACAGCAGTCTGCATCCGATAGGCCATTTCATATTGCTGAATACGGGTTTGAATTTCAGGATCACCGAATTGATCATAGCTTATTGAATTGAGTTCCGCCAGCTTATCCAGCATTTTTCTCCGACTATCCCTATCGCTTCCGGGTGGATTATTCAAATACAATACTGCTTCTTCGCTATTACTGAACTGAACACCCTGGTGCACGCTATCCAAGAAACCATTCGTCCAAAGTTTAGAGTAAACACCCTGGCCATTTCCGCGACCGCGGGACAATAAAACACAATAAGCCGGTAAATTCTTGTTTTCACTTCCCAAGCCATAGCTTAGCCATGCGCCCATGCTCGGACGATTACCTTGCTGTGCTCCCGTTTGCATAAACGTTAGTGCAGGGTCATGATTGATTGCTTCTGTGTGCATGGTTTTAATAAAGCAAAGCTCATCGGCAATGCCAGCGATGTGCGGAAACAATTCGCTTACCCATGCACCGGATTTACCATACTGCTGAAATTTAAAATACGAGCCCACCAATGGAAACTTAGTTTGGCTGGCGGTCATTCCTGTTAATCGTTGCCCTTGACGAATTGATTCAGGTAAATCAGCACCATGCATCTTGTTGAGCAAAGGCTTATAGTCAAAACTTTCAAGCTGTGAGGGAGCGCCATTCTGAAAAAGGTAAATAACGCGCTTTGCTTTCGGAGCAAAGTGCGGCAGGCCAAGCGTTGCGATCACTTCGTCCTCACTCCTGTTGAATACTCCTGGAATCAGCAACGATCCAAGCGCTACGCTTCCAAGACCCAGGCTTAGTTTTCCCAGGAAATGCCTGCGGTTAACGTTCAACTGATTTTCAAAGAACTCGTTAGCCATAGCCTATTTTGTAATTGCTTCGTCCATATTATACAACGTATGCACGATCTGCATCGTTGCTGCAAGAGTCACAACATCACGTACATCTTCATGCCTGTACTCTCCAGCCTGAATAAAATCTTTCGCCAGCTTCTCATCTGCTGAAAACCGCTTCTGTTCTTCCATATAGTACTGTTCAAGAACTGAAGTTTCTTTCCCTGTTGGCGTCCGGCAAATGATCAACTGAAAAGCTTTGTGAATTTTCTTTTCCGGAGAAGTTTGTTCAAGCATGAGACGCTCGGCCAGAACCCTCGAAGCTTCCAACACCATGGGGTCATTCATCATCACCAGCGCCTGCAGTGGCGTGTTGGTCCGCATCCGGTTTACCTCGCATTGATCACGGTTGCTCGCATCAAACATGAGCATATTCGGAGGCGGCACAGTTCGTTTAATGAAATTATACATCCCTCTGCGATACAAATCATCCTGATGATCCTGAACGTAACGCGCGAGCACGCCCCGGCCGGATGTGGCAGATTCCCAAATACCTTTTGGCTGATAAGGCTTCACGCTTGGCCCGCCTACTTCAACAATTAACAAACCGCTGGATGCCAACACGTGGTCCTTTATCAACTCAGACGATAACCGCATCCGCGGAGCGCGCGCCAGATAAATGTTCTCAGGATCCTTACTCAGCTTATTTTGTGATGCTTCAGCCGACTGACGATACGTATTCGTCATCACAATCTGCTTGACAAGGCGCTTAATGTCCCATCCATGATCCATAAAGTCTAACGCTAACCAATCGAGCAATTCAGGATGTGTTGGAAGTTCGCCTTGCATTCCAAAATCTCCGGAAGTTTTTACAATGCCACGGCCAAAAATTTCCTGCCAAATTCGGTTAACAAAAACCCGCGCGGTTAGCGGATTATCCTTACTGGTTAACCATTTTCCAAGTCCAAGCCGGTTGCGTTCATAGACCTTTATATCAAATGGATAGATTGCTTTCGGAACATCGAATGTTACTTCTTCACCATGAACATCATACGCGCCTCTTGTGAGCACATACGTTGGACGAACAACCGAGCTGTCCTTCATCACCATCACCGGAACATCATCATTTTGCTTCTTATTGATGAAGTTCAGAATGCCTTTAATATCCTCATTGGTGATTTGAATCCGTGGCGGATCAGCAAGCGAGGCTAGTTGAATATCACCAAGCAAGCCTTTTTCAGGAACCTGATTGAAGAATGCAAATGTGCTGTAGTATTCCTTTTGACTGATCGGATCATATTTATGATCATGACACTTGGCGCATTCGAATGTGAGCGCGAGGAAAGTTTTACCAAACGTATTTGTTCGATCTGTTACATACTCTATTCTATACTCTTCATCAATCACACCGCCTTCCTGCGTGATCTTATGGTTACGGTTAAAGCCGGTAGCCAGGAGCATTTCTTTTGTGGGATTAGGAAGCAGATCGCCTGCCACCTGCCACAACGCAAACTTGTCGAACGGATAGTTTTCATTGAATGCGTGAATTACCCAATCGCGCCATGGCCACATCGTACGCAAGCCATCGTCTTGATAACCATGCGAATCTGCATACCGGGCGGCATCAAGCCACGGAATCGCCATTCGTTCACCGTAGTGCTTGCTAGCGAGCAATTCGTCCACAATCTCTTCGTATGCTTCGGCAGACTCATCATTTAAAAACTTTTGCTGTAGCTCCAACGTTGGTGGTAAGCCTGTGAGGTCCATACAAACACGCTTGAGCAATCGTTCTTTATCTGCAGGATCGTTTGGCTTCAGACCTCGCTCCTTCATTTTAGCAAGTACGAAGTTGTCTATTTCACTCACCGCCCATTCATCATTCACCTCAGGAACGGAACGCGTTTGTGGTTTTACAAACGCCCAATGTCTTTCATATTTTGCTCCCTGCTTAATCCATTTTTTGATCAGTTCTACTTCAAACTCACTGACCGCCAGGTTGGAATTTGCCGGAGGCATTACTTGCGCTGTATCCGTTGCAGTAAGTCGCAGGTATAATTCGGAATGATCCGGATCACCGGGTATGATAACATGTTCCTTCGGTGAATCCCTTAGCGCAGCGAACAAGCCCTCTTCCGTATCCAACCTGAGGTTAGCTTTGCGATGGTTAGCATCCGGGCCGTGGCACTTAAAGCAACGATCGGAAAATATCGGCCGGATGTGAAAATTATAGTCTACTACATCCGGGATAACATTTTCCGCCAGTTCAGCGCTTCGGCTAAACCACCAGATACTCCACAGCACCGCAACTGCTGCCACAGCAATCGTAATCAGAATTTTTGTCCATACAGATTTAGTGAGGCCGTTCATACTCAATAGGAAGTGAAAGTTATCAATTCCGATGCAAGGGCGAAATCGTTTGTGTAAATTTTAGGGGCTGTTTTTCGAATTGATTAAGTTAGCTAAAATTTGAATCGTTATGCGCAAGCCTACCACCTCACGCAGGGACTTTCTGAGAATAACCGCACTCAGCAGTGCGGCATTCACACTTCCTGTATTCAACATCATCAGCAAGCCAATGCTGGAGGATCAAATTATCGGGCATGGTGATTTTAGGTACAAGGTTCATAAAGCCTGGGGCAAACTTAATCCTGCTACTACACCCGTCAAAAATTGCCACGAAATGGTGATGGATAAAAAAGGCCGTCTAATCATGATTACCGATGAAACAAAGAATAATATTATTATTTATGATAAATCTGGCAAGCTGATTACTTCCTGGGGAAATGAATTCCCGGGGGGACACGGATTGACTTTGTTTGATGAAGGAGGTGAAGAAGTACTTTTTATCTGTGACTATGAAAAAGAGCGCGTTGTAAAAACTTCACTGGACGGGAAAATTCTGATGGAACTCCCACACCCAAAAAGCATAAACGTTTATTCTGCTGATCAAAGCTACAAACCAACTGAAACGGCCGTTGCGCCTAATGGAGATATTTATATAGCAGACGGATACGGTTCTCAATATGTTCTTCAATTCACCTCAGCGGGAGAATTTATACGGAAGTTTGGCGGACCTGGAGATGGTGATTCAAACTTTAGCACTGTACATGGTGTGTGTATTGATACGCGCTATCCAGGCGGACAGCCTTCTATTCTCTGTACCTCACGAGGTCACAATTCATTCAAGCGATTTACGCTAGAAGGTTTGTATGTATCAACTATTTTTCTGCCTGGGGCATTTGTATGCCGGCCGGTAATTGATGGTGATACATTGTATTCTGGCGTATGCTGGTCACGGCTACGGTATCTCAACCAAACTGATAACTCAGGATTTGTTACCATACTCGACCGTAACAGTTTGGTTGTATCCAATCCGGGTGGTACAAAACCGGTATATCAAGATAAAAAACTACAGTTGATGGTTCAGGAGACACCAGTGTTTAACCATTGTCATGATGTTTGCGTTGACATCGACAAGAACATTTACGTGTGCCAGTGGAATGCGAACAAAACCTATCCGGTTAAGCTGGAAAGAGTTTGAATGCAAGACGATTATTAAAATCGCACATGTACTCCGCCATAAAAATTGCGAAGCGGTGCTGCATTATAGTACCGGCCACCAAACGCATTGAGGTCATTACCCAAACTATATTTCTGATTGAGTAGATTATCAGCGCCTACAAAAAATTCGAGCGCCAGGCTTTCTTTCTTCACTCCGATCCAACTGATCTTCGCCTGCACTAATTCATAGTGATCGGCATATTCAGAATTTGCATCGTTAAGTGGGATGCGTGATGCAAAGGCAGATTGAATAAAAATATGAACCCGGTGCGCCAAATTAGTAGAAAGACCGGCAACAACATTGCCTCGGGGCACGCCTGTTAATCGATTACCAGAATAATCCTCTGCATTGATACTGTACTGATCAAAGTAAAAACGACTGTAAGCGTAACTCACCGTGATGGACATACGTTGTACAAACGTTGAGTTTTGTTCAGGAACCAGAACTGTACTGATCCAGAATTCAGCTCCCGTTTGCTTCGTACCGCCTGAATTTAAAAAGTATTCTGTATCATCTTCACCGGTTCTTCGTACAATGGCATTTGTTAAATCATATCGGAATACAGATGCATCGGCCTGCAGCCGTCCGTTCCAAAGGGAAAGCCGGGTTCCGATTTCTTTATTCCAGCCTGATTCAGCCTCAAGCGTTTCGTTGATCACACCTCCCGAAGGTCTGATCTCCGCGATGGTGGGCTGTGAATACCCTCTGCTTACCGATGCCCGCAACGCGAATGCAGGCGTAATCCGGTAGCTTAATGCAATCCGCGGCATCCATTCGTTTGAAAGTTTGCGCGTACCATTTTCATTGAATGTATAATGATATTGGTTTAAACTCACCGCTATCTCAGTAGTCAGCCGATCTGCTATATCCAACGAGATCTTCGAAAAATAAACTGCTTGAAAAATATCGACTTCATCATGTGACATCAATGAATCTCTTTCTCCTCCATCATTTTCGTAGTTCGAGATTTTTTGAGATCCAAATTGACTTTCAACCCCGGCATGGGCTTGTAGACTTATCTCATTCTTTGCTAAAGAATAGTGTAAGAAGGTTCGGAGCCCGGCATTCTTCTCCCTCCTGATCTCGTAGTTCGTAATAAACGGATTCTCATACTCCGTATGTGTGCCGAAAACTGAAATGATGTGCCGTATGGATGATGACAGATTCAACTCATTTGTTAGTCCGCCAAAAAATGTTGTGTTATAAATACCCGCCTGTTGTGTACGCGCGCCCGGTGCAGTTGCTGTCGCAGGTCTGGCCTGTTGAGGATCATCTTCATACTGAGCTTTTGTTAAACCGCCAGGTGTTTCGTAATGAAGATCCGAAAAAAGTGCGGTTAGCGTAAGGCTATTAGAGATTCCGTACTTCATTTTCCCTGAACCGAACAAGCTTAATCTTTTCATGGCGGATTGCTGCCTGTATCCATCCGAACGTTGGAACGCTTCACCAAAATTCCAGCGAAATTTCTCTTTAGCGTTACTCACAAGTACATGCTCCCGAAATAAGCCGTACGATCCTCCTGAGAGCCCTCCCCGAACTGAAGACGAATCATTTTGATCGGTATCAAGCAGAACAACCCCGCCTGAGTTTGCGCCAAACAAACTTCCATCGGGACCTTTCAATATTTCAATTCGCTGAAGTAAAACGGGATCAATCAAGTTGAGATATGTATTTCCGCTGGCATCCGTAAACGGTAAATCATTCAGGTACATTTTCACATTCCGCACACCAAAGGGTGAACGCAGCAAGCTTCCGCGAATAGATAGCCGGTAACTTCCCGGTGAACGTTCTTCCATGCGAACTCCGGGAATTATATTGACAACAGGTAGAAGCGATTGTTGTGATCCGTTCAACAGTGTTTTTGAATCCAGTACGGCTGCCGATGCCGGAACCTGAGCAATCGGTTGACGTGATAAATAACCGGTAATAACAACTTCATCAAGTTGTCGCTTAACCGTATCCGCTACCTGACTCCAACACTGAAATGAATAGATACTTAAAACGATAAAAGCAGAAAATTGACGTACCCTTTTAATCATGGACTCTACAGATTCAATAAATCCTGCTGTTAATTTAATCAAATACTAGAGGCAACCCCGCAATTTTGAGTCAAGGTCTTATAATTCAAAACTTGACGGAGTAATAGCAGATGACGTGATCAACGCTCTGCCGCTCAGGGTAGATACATTACTGTCGATTAATTTCTACACATTCTGACCTAAAAAGCCTAATCCCGACATTCTCATCTAGGGTCTGATTCTTGAATCCCTATCAGGAAAAAAGAGTTTATGAAAAATTCAATAACGGCTTCTCTATCAATGATGCTTGTGTTTTCATTGCTATTGCTGCTTAGTAGCTGCGAGGTAATTGGCGACATTTTTGGCGCAGGCGTATATACTGGTATGTTCATCGTGATCTTCGTGATCGTTTTGATCGTATTCGTCATCGCGCGAATGATGCGCAAAAAATAAATCAGCGTGTACTGAACGTATAGGTAGTTTTCGTTCGGTAAACTTGACCGGGGCTTAGCTCCGTGGAAGGAAAACTTTTATGATTCGGTGAATCCGGAAAGTGCTCGGTTTCCAGGCAAAATCCGTAGCGATGCTTGTAGACAATACCTTGTTTCCCTGTGATTGATCCATCCAGAAAGTTGCCGCAATACAGCTGCATACCGGGCTCAGTTGTAAAAACATCTATTATCCTTCCGGACAAGGGCTCATAAACGGTAGCCGCATGCTTACTTGAATCTTTAGAAGACAACACCCAGCAATGATCGTATCCGCCTGCAACTTCAAGTTGCTGATCATTTTCATTCGTTCTTAATCCGATTGTAGTTTGTTTACGAAAATCAAACGGAGTACCGCTAACATCCTTAAGCTCACCGGTTGGAATCAGAAACTTGTTTACCGGCACAAATTGATCAGCATGAATTGTTACTTCGTGATCCAAAATATCACGCTTAGCATTGCCCGTCAGGTTAAAATAAGAATGTTGCGTTAGGTTGACAATAGTTTTCTTATCGGTCGTTGCTTTGAAGGAAATAGTAAATTCGTTCGCATCTGTCAGTTCATACGTAACTTCAACATTCAGATTACCCGGATACCCTTCTTCCATATCTCTGCTGGTGTACACGAGCTTCAAGGTTTTACTATTCAGCTGATCAATGTTCCAGAACACTTTATCAAATCCAATTATACCTCCATGCAAGTGCTGGCCATTATTGTTTTGCGCAACTGAATACTCTTTTCCATCAATCGCAAACTTGCCGTTCGCAATGCGGTTAGCATATCGACCTACAAGTGCTCCGAAGTACGGACTTGATTTTAAATACCCGCTCAGAGAATCGTACCCCAGAACAATGTCTTCAACAACACCGTCCCTGTCCGGAACCTGTAACGATGTAATGATGCCGCCATAGTTGATCACACGAACTTCAATGTTGTTAGCATTGGTGAGGATATACTCATACACCTCTTTGCCATCGGGCAGGCGACCAAAGAGTCGCTTTGTTTTGGTATCCATAGATGTTGGGTTTTGAGCTGTCTCTTTGCCTCGTGTGCCCGTTGAACAGGACGCAAAAGCCAGGCAGCTGATAAACACTATATACGTTGATCTTCTCATTCACGCTACATTTACATGAGCGAAACCCCGTCTTCAATTTTAACGGGATGGATCAATGCTTCAAGATTAAATTTCTGTTTGTACGAATCACGGATAGCCGAGCTGAACCGATCCACTGCATCTTTATGGACAATATTGATCGTACAGCCGCCAAAGCCACCACCCATCATGCGGGCTCCGATCACTTCCGGGATTTGCGTTGCTATCTCCACAAAAAAATCAAGTTCAGGGCAGCTAACTTCATAAAGTTTGGAAAGACCTCGATGCGTTTCAAACATTTTCTTGCCAAAGGCTTTCAAATTCCCCTTTTGAAGATCTTTGTTAGCATTTTGCACACGTTCTATTTCCTCA
>Ga0209277_10000453_pt1 | contig 20822 bp, 21 predicted proteins | sample JI81AbrownDNA_FD_187503 | JGI IMG/M metagenome (GOLD analysis project Ga0209277, IMG submission 187503) | Wastewater effluent complex algal communities from Wisconsin, to seasonally profile nutrient transformation and Carbon sequestration -... | ecosystem: Engineered > WWTP > Effluent > Algae... | reverse complement strand
CGAAACGATCAGCACAATCATGCCATCCGACGCGTAACGATGCACACTGCGCATGAGCGAACCAAACCATGTGGAGTCGATTTTCTGAACGGTTTGATAGGCGACATCCAAACCGGGACGATAAAGGATGGTGAGATAAACGCCTGTTGCGATCAGCACGATCAGCATAAAAATGGTCAACGTGCCGAGGTGATAAAAAGGATTGAAATCCGATTTGGTGAAACGATTGATAAAGCCTTCGAACTTTGCCCAAAGTTTTTCAAGGGCGCGGAGGAGTTTGCGTTGAGCGTAGGGGTTGTAATGAGTCATTGAGATTCCTGAGGTTAGTAATTAAGTTATTGGTAATTGATGTATCGACAGTTTACTGTCCACTGTTCACTGACAACTGTTCACTATTTTCTTCATCCAACAATGGAAATTTATTCATCTTCATTGCATTGGTCGTGACAAAGATGCTGCTTGCCACCATCGCAAAGGCGGAGAAAACCGGTTGCAGCAGACCCGCCATTGCAAGCCCAACGCCGAGTAGGTTGTAGATCACAGCCCAGCCAAGGTTTTGTTTTACTCGCTTCATAGACTCGCGCGACAGATCCACGAGCCACGGGATGACGCGCAGGTCATCGCGCACGAGCACAATATCGGCGGCAGTGCGCGCCACATCCGTTCCGTGATTCATAGCAAGACCAATCGTTGCGGCAGCGAGGGCGGGGCCATCGTTGATGCCGTCACCTACCATCGCAGAATTTTCGCTAAGGCGTTTCATCTTTTCATCCGGGCTAAGCGCGGCACTGACAGGAATACCCAACACCTTCTGCCAACGCGCGCCCGCGCTGGCTTCATCACCCGTCAATACGCCAAGTTCAAATCCGCGTAATTGCAATTGCTGAACCGTCTCATTCGCTTCTGCGCGGATATTTTCGCCGAGCGCAAGGATACCCGTCACCTGCCCATCCCAACCCGCATACACGACGATGTGCCCCGCCTCTTTCCACGCCTCCGCCTGCTGGCTGATATCCGTTGACATGCTCAATCCTTCAGCAGACATGAGACGAGCGGAGCCGATGTGAATTGGTAATTGGAGATTGGAGATCGGTAATTGACCAACGACACCGAGGGCAGGAAGGGCTTTGAAAGATGTAGGTTTTATGAGTTCAACTTGATTTGCTTTGGCATGTTCCACAATTGCCTTTGCAAGCGGATGTTCAGATCCATCTTCCACCGAAGCGATGATTTGAAGGAATTTATTTCTACATCCAGCTTTCTTTGCCCCATTCCCTTCGATGAAAATGCCCTGCACTTTCATTGGCAACTGACTGAGCGTGCCCGTTTTATCGAAGAAGATTCTTTCCACTTTGGCGAGCCGTTCCAATGCGCCTGTGCTTCGTAAAATAGCGCCAGACGCGGCAGCGCGTTCCAGCGACAGCCATAACGTCAACGGCGTAGCAAGCCCCAAAGCACATGGGCACGCGATCAACAAGACAGACAGCGCCACCATCAAACCCGTTTCAAGCCCGGCGATGGAATACCAAATCAGGAACGCGATGGTTGCCAATGCCAGCGCAAGCGGCGTCATCCACGCAGAGAGTTTATCCACCATTCTTTCGAGCGGAGATCGCGCCCACAACGCCTCATGAAGTAAGCGACCGATCTGCCCCGCCATGGTGGATGCGCCAACAGCCGTTGCAATCACTTCAAAACTGCCGTCAAGGTTGATCGTTCCCGCTTGAACCTTATCGCCTTCGTGATGTGTCACTGGCTTGGGTTCGCCTGTCAACAATGATTCATCCACATCGCCTTCACCGATGGCGATCAATCCATCCACAGGGAATCTTTCGCCGGGGCGAACCCGCACGCGCATACCGGGCTTGAGTTCCGAGACATTCACTATGCGATCCTGCGCGTCTGTGACCACGGTTGCTTTATCGGGAATTTGTTCGAGCAAACGCGAAACGGCTTTGTTGCTGGATTTGTGTGCCTGCATTTCGAGCCAACGTCCAATCGAAACAAGGAAGATCAGCATAGTGGCGGTATCAAAATATAGACCGCCATGCCCGATCATTAAATTGCGAACCGATAACCCAAATGCGGAAAATGTTCCGATCATGATCAACGTATGAATGTTAGGTTGTCCACGCAAGAGGCTTGCAAACCCCGCGCGCAAAATCGGCAGACCCAGCAAAATCAAAACGGGCAAGCTCGAAACTAACATCATGATCTGAAAGAAATGCACGAGCCACGCAGTCTCTGGAGTTGCCCAGCCCATTAACTCACGCGCATAAATTCCGCCGCCCACGATCATGTCATGCAAGACCATCACGCCGCCGATCAACAATCGCGTAAAAAAAGATTCTTCTTCGTCACGGGGCTTTTCATTTGGAAGCGTGGCTTGATACCCAAGCGAACGCACGCGCTTTTTCAGTGATCGGTGATTGGTAATTGTTGAATCAAAAGTGATATTGGCTTGCTGCTGGATGAAACTCACCTCCGCGCCGACCACGCCCTTTGTGCGCTTGAGGTTTTCACTAACCAACCACGCGCATGATGAACACCACATGCCACCGAGTGAGAGGATGACTTCCTCGCTTCTTCCCTCGGCTGTGACCTGATTCTGCTCAACGGTTGGACTCTCCGCTAGAAGCGCCGCCACTTCCCTGCATGATGGACAGCAAAACACATCCCCATTGTCATTACACAGGGGATGTAAAGTAGTCAGTCCGCAGAGCGAGCAGGCGGTAAGCGTTTTGACATTTGGAGTGGAAGCAGAGGCAAGATTCATATTTACAACTTGATGATTACCAAAACATAATTGAGCCCAGCATGAAGTGGTCAATGAGTCCGAGGGAGGCAAATCCGCGCATGGCGAATTGGAAACCGAAAAACATCATAACGATGGAAGCAAGGCTTCGTGACCAGAAGCGTGGGAGAGATTTTACAGTCAGCCATTTGACGGCGATCAGGCTTGGGATGGTGGCAATGCCAAAGACAGACATATTCAACATCCCTTGAAATGCGTCTGTGGAAGTGACCGCTGTGAGAAGCGCAGTCAGAACCAGGCCGCAGGGTAGGAGTCCCCAAAGTAGGCCGAGCAGGTAGGAGGTTAGGAGCGAAGCGGATTTGAATGTGCGGATGGCATTCCCCCAGTGTCGAACCAAATTCGGAAATAATGATTCAGGCGAGGGCGTTAATCCAATAAATGCGGACGCCATGTAAAAAGCGATGAGTGCAAAAAGAATGGAGAGAATAGATTGAAGGCTGTCGAAAGCCCAGAGAGTTTGACCAAACGCGCCGAAGATAAGCCCGAGAATTGAATAGGTGGTGATGCGCCCGGCGTGTGCAAGAACCCAGGCAAGTTTATTTCGGAAGATCGGCTGGCGATCAAAAAGAATGATGACCGCGCTGCACATGCCCACACAATGCCCAAGACTTCCAAGTAAACCGAGTAAAAAAGATGCTGTCATTTTATTGAGCTACAAGCCTTGGAGCTTTGTGCCTGCCCGAAGTGGCGAAACCCCGGGCAGGCTTTCAAAGGGGAGAATGTCCGACTAGTTTATGAACCAGGTACGGCCCAATAACCACCAGTTGGTGAAGTAATAAATCGCGAACCAGACAAGGAAGGCGAAGACGAGTACAAGAGCGCCCTTCGGTTGATTCTGCTTGTCTTCCATTTGATGATCGGTCAATTTTGTGGAGTCAATGATCGGGTTGTGTGTACCGGTGAGGAGCAAAAGATTGGATGCTTCGAGGCGCGGGCCGGTCAAAATGGATGTGAGAACGATGGTCACATACATGATGCCGCCAACCACTGCGAGGATCGCGCCGATACCAAAGACAGCCAGAGAGATTTCAACGGTGCCGGGAACGACGCCTGCGAAAGTAATATCCCAGTTGCGGCGGGCAACGCCTTGCAAACCGCTGACGATCATGCCCATTGAGGTCAACAACATGCCGGTGCCGAAAACATAAGGCTGCCATTTTGCCCAATTTTTGAGCTTGAGTTCCTTGCGGAAGATGAGCGGAATGACGTAATAGGTGAAGCCCATAAAGGCAAGGGTTGTGCCGCTGACCACGGTCGCATGGAAGTGACCGGGCAGACGCAGGGTGTTATGAACGAGCATGTTGATCTGTTCGGTACCGATAGTTACGCCTGTCACGCCGCCGATCCAGCCAAAGAGGAACATGGAAAGAACCAATGAACTGAAACCAGGCTCAGCCCACGGAGCGTTGCGAAGCCATCCGAACAAACCTTTTCTATAGCCTTTGGAGCGCAGGGCAATTTCCAAAGCGGCAGGGATGGAGAAGGCGTGCATCATGGAACCAAGCACCGCGAGGTACATCGCGTAGGATGTGTTGACTGCTTTCCATGCAAATGAAAGGCCGGGGTCAACCAGCAGGTGATGCGCTGAACCAAGATTGATGAAGAACAGATACAAGATGAAGGCAAGGCGCGAGAACTTTTCGTTAACCGGACGAATGCCGACGGTCATTTGCGCGAGCGCGTACCAGATGGAAACCATCGCCGCAAGATTGACCTGCTGCGCAGGATGTCCGAAACCCCAGAAGAAGTTGCGATAGATTCCGGGGTCGTAGGTTTTGAGAATGCCCAATGACCAGAAGAAGGCTGGCACGATTGCGGCGGCGCCTTCAAGCAGGGTGTATGTGGCGAGAATGGCGGCGGTCATCAAACCGAAGACCACCAAAGGCAGAGAGCCTGAAAAACGTCCTTCCCGTTTGGCGACCACGATGTTGATGAAGAATGTAATGACCGTGATCAACGCGCCGACAGCAAACAGAATATAGCTGAGGTAAAAAAGTGGATGTGCCTTGAGCGGAACATAGGCAGAGAACATGACATTGGAGTTCGGGTCGATCAAGACAACGGCGTTCGCCATCAAACCGCCAACGGTCATCATGATAAAACCTGTCCAGGCAAGTTTGGGGGCTGCGTGCCGCGCATTGAGCAGAATGGTGGAGCCGAAATGCAGACCAGCCATTTCAAAGAAAACGATCCACGCGATCAACATGTCAATGCCGTGCAGCGTTAGCAGGCGATAGAACCATGCCGCAGGGAGAAGGTGAATCGCCTGCCAGCGGGTGAGCGCGATCAACAATGCAGCAATGCCGCCAAGCGCCAGACAAACGACAGCCATCACCGCATTGGCGATGATGAGGCGTTCGGTGTGCATATCCACTTTGAGGGTGGTTACCGGGCAGTCGCGATAGTCGTCCTTTGCGCCATTTGTCCATGCAGTTGTAGGTGCAAGTGATGCCATATTTGTATCTCCTATTTCACGATCACTTTACCAACCATTGTGTGATGGCCGACAAAGCAGTATTCATTGCAAACGATGGTGAATTCACCCGAGCTGGTGGGCGTAATGGTTGCGACATAGTCATACCCAGGAATAACCTGAAGATTGATATTGACCGGCTGAAGAGAAAACCCGTGCTGCAGATCCATGGAAGAGATGTGCAGGCGGTACTCCTGTCCTTCTTCAAGCTGCAAGATCGGATACCATTGCCAGGTACTGGCGCGGATATAAACATCGCTGCCGGGAGGAGCCGCGACGATGGGAAATCCACTCGCTTCATCCTTGCCGATAGTGTATTGCTCCACGAAAGCATTTACCTTCGCTCCATAATCGGCGGGTGTGGTTCTGTAGGTTTCAGTGGGTACGTTTTGCTTGCCAAAGAAATACCAAAGGGGCATCATTAACGTAAGAAAGATACACCAGACAAATGCAACGGTGAGCCAGCTCTTTTCCATACGGCCCATGGGTTTCCACCAATTTTTTTCAGGTGCTAACATAATCCATTCTCCAGTTTCTTAATATGGGGCCAGTGGCACATTTAACAGGTCGATAATTCCCCACACGTTGTAGAGCAAGGTACTGATCAGCAAGGACAGCAAAAACAACAGCCAGATATTGTCAAAAATCTTTTGACCTGGGTGTTGCGGTTCTTCCTTTTTCTTTTCGGACATGGCGATTCTCCTCATGAAAGATGGATACAAAAGCATAGGATTGCAGCGCTCATATTACTGTAGTTACCCCGATTAGCGTATTTGTTATATGTAACAATTGGAATGAAAAAAGAGTGATTTTTACATCACTCTTTTTTAAAAAAGAATTAGTTCTTTTAAATTACAACAAGCCTTTACTTTGTGCCAGCTTGGCAGCCTCCCTGCGGGAATTTACCCGCAGCTTGGAAAGAATATTGCGGATGTGAGTCTTCACTGTATTTAGACTCACGGTTAGCTTCTCGGCCACATCCCTGTCTGACGCGCCTTTTGCGACCAGAGATAGAACCTCCAATTCACGATCGGTTAACGAGTTATCTTCGTTTGGAAGATCAGTATTGCTTTTTTGATTCAAACTCATGCGTCGAAACTCGGCAAGAACCCGCCCCGCCAGCGATGGTGTGATGGCGGCTTCACCATTTATGGCACTATGCAGCATTTCCACCATCTTATGCGAACGGATGTCTTTCAACAAATATCCCTGTGCGCCGCTTTTTAACGCCTCGAACAATTTTTCATCATCATCACGGACGGTAAGCACCACAATGGTGGTATCAGGGAGTAGCTGTTTGATCTGGCGGGTCGCCTCCAACCCATCCATAGTTGACATTTGAACATCCATCAGGATCAAGTCTGGTTTTAACTCTTGTGATTTAATAACTGCTTCCAATCCATCGTTCGCGTTCCCCACAACCTCCATATCAGGCTGAGATCCAATGATTACAGCCAGCCCTTCGCGGAACAAAGCATGATCGTCTACCAGCATTACGCGTATTTTCTTCATCTGAAATTTAATCCTTACTGCTCGAAGGGAATGATAAAACTATCTGTGTCCCTGTCTCAGACACTGACTTGACCTCAAGACGCCCATCGATTTGCATCGCTCTTGCTTTCATGATCTGCAAGCCAAAATGTCCATTTGGACTGGGTTGGGAAGAGTCAAATCCTTTTCCGTTGTCTGCAACCAGCAACTCATGAGCATGATCTCTTTTAGTAAATTGCAAAATGATCCTGGTTGGATGAGCATGAGTAATTGCATTAGTTAACGCTTCACGCGCCACGTGAATAACCTGTTCGTTTACATGAGGTGGACAATTGCATGGAGATACGACATCACACCGCCACTCGATGATGGCATCATGTTGGGCAGAAAACTCCTTTGCCACATCCTGCAATTGTCCGCAAAGATCAGAGTTGATCGGATTTTCATCCATCAGCCGATTAATGGCTTTGCGTACATTCCCTGTGGCTTTTTCAATAGTTTCCCGAGTCAGATGCAACCTTTCCAACGCGGCTTGATTCTTTCCGTTAGAAAGCAATTCAACTACCTGATCGGTCATCAATCCCAGATAACTAAAGGTCTGCCCCAACCCATCGTGCATGTCCGCCGCGATACGGCGGCGCTCCTCAAGGGTGGCAATTCGCTCTGCCTGCTCATATAAACGGGCATTTTCAAGGGCAATTGCGGCGGTATTTGCAAGTTTGGTGAGCAGATCAGTGGATTCATCACTAAATTTTTGCGTGCTGGTACTGCCCACACATAACGCGCCAATGATCTGATCATTACTCCGCAAGGGGGCCGCCATATGACTGCGGCGATATTTTTCAGAAAGGATCGCGCAACCTTCACGACATGTATCAATGCCGCACACCACTGCCTTACTACTGTTTATAATGGTTTCCGTTAGGTCATGTTTTTTTATGATGGTTGTATCGCCAACGGCTGCATCCCTGGCCCCGCTAAAAGTTTGAAGTTTAAGCAAAGGCTCACTGGCATCCAACAAACACAAAAACGAAATATCCCCATTCAATAGTTCGCTGGTTTTTCCCGTCACCGAACTTAACACCTGCTGAATATCAAGGCGCGAAGTAATTTCCTGACTGACGACATTGAGCGCTTCCAATTCCCGCGTGCGTTGAAAGACCCTTTTCTCCAGCGTATTATTCAAGTCAATCAACTCCCACTGGGCAGATTTCAAACCAAGGCGCATCCCATCAAATGATTGAGACAACTTCTGCATCTCTTCGGGACCCTGAACCTGCACAGGTGTTTCCAAATCATTTCCACCCAATTGTGCAGCAGCCACCCCCAACTCAGCCAACGGCTTAAGCAAAGATTGACGTGTTACCCATGCCCCACCGGCAAGCAACATCAGTGCAAAAAATAAAAATCCCAATTGAATATTGCGTAACAGATTCAGTTTTGCAGTTGAGTCTGCTTCATACAATTGCACAACCGTATCCGTCTGACGGGCAAGAATTGTAGATTGTGTTTCAAGTTCTTCAATAGCTGCAGAATAACCAATCTCAGCCGCCGGCATGGCTTCCACTGTATCAATCGTTGTGCGGAATTTATCCCAGCTTTGGCGCACATCGCGTAAAGCTTCCAATATCTCAGGATTATTCGTTTCAGGGATCAATACAAAATTATCTGGCAAGTAGAGGGTTGACCCGCCATGTTCAAGCGCCGTGAGCGTCTGCTCGAATGTATTCTCGGCATCCACCATCATTGCACTCGCCGCCCCATTCTCCGACTCATCGCTTGCAAGCCTGACCATCAGTTGAATCAGCATCCGCTGTCGCCCAGCAAGGTTAATGATAAGAGCATCCTTCTGCTGAGTCTTTACGCCCCAAAAAGTTGCGCCCACCGAAGTAAGCACAAGCAGAACAAAAGCAAAAAACAAGGCGCTTAACCTGCCTTGAAGACTCTTCAACATATATATCCTTTTTGGTACGTCACAGTCTTGAAATTATACCCCTCAGGCTTGACACATCGCCAACCCTGAATATAGCTCAAAAACACGGGGTAGAATAACCCCATGAAAGCATTTCCCAACCGTCACCCTCTGCCATTTCTCATCCTTGCCATCCTTGGTTTGCTCGCGGCACTATGGGCGGGACTCATGCGCCTTGGCTGGCAGTTGCCTGCCCTTACCACATCACTTGCCATGCTGCATGGCCCTGTGATGATCTCTGGATTTTTAGGGACTCTCATTACATTAGAACGTGCCGTGGCGATGAAACAAAAGTGGATGCACCTGCCCCCGCTTCTTTCTGGACTGGGTTGGCTGGTCGCCATCATTTTTCCAAATCTACCCTTTGGCGTGATCCTCCTAACGCTCGCCAGCCTCGGCGGAGTTGCCATTCTGGCGGAAATCGTCCGCCGTGAATTTGCATTGCATACCATCACCATGTTCCTCGGCGCGGTTGCGTGGCTGACAGGTAATCTTTTGTGGATGTTCGGCTGGCAAATCTATCAAGTCGTCTTTTTCTGGATGGCATTCCTCGTGCTGACCATTGCGGGCGAAAGACTCGAACTAAGCCGCGTTCTGCGTCCTACACAAATGCAGCAGATTCTATTTGGCTTCATCGTTACTATTTTTCTGGCAGGCATTATCCTCGCTCTGTTCAACCTGCAACTTGGTACACGCCTTAGTGGGCTGGGCTTGCTTCTTATCCCGCTTTGGTCGCTGCGTAATGATATTGCCTGGCGAAACATTCGGCATAAACTTCCGCTCACGCGTTACATTGCCTGGTGCCTCGCGTTCGGCTTTCTCTGGCTCGGCATCAGCGGCGGATTAAGCCTGATTTTTGGCGCGCAGGTGGCAGGTCCAAGATACGATGCGGTTCTTCATGCCGTTTTTGTCGGCTTCGTCATCTCCATGATCTTCGGTCACGCCCCCATCATCTTCCCCGCCATTCTTGGTGTACCCATTGACTTTAAGCCCGCTTTTTATATTCATCTTGGGTTATTGCACGGCTCGCTTGCTGTTCGCGTCATTGCGAATTATGCCAACCTGCATACATTGCGCATGTGGAGTGGGCTGCTGAATGAAATTGCCATCCTCGTTTTTATTGGCATGACGGTTCACTCTGTTCTACAAAGCAGAAAAACAGAATTAAAAACACCATGAACATATCTTTGAACGATCTCCGCAAGATCAGTGTCTTTCAACATGCAACAGACGCTGATTTGGATTTGATCTTAAAAAACAGCATCGTACGTTCCATTGAAGAAGGAGAATATTTCTTTCTTCAAGGCGACGAAGCCAAATACCTGTACGTGTTGGTCACTGGGCAGGTCAAACTGATGCAATCAAATCCCAATGGGCAGCAGGTCAATTTACGGACGATCTATCCGTGGCAGATGTTCGGGGCATTGGGCGCTACGCGTGGGGAAGACGCAATTTATCCTGCAATGGCTCAAACACTTGAATGCAGTACGGCAATTGCCATTCCCAGTCAATTCCTGCGCGACATGATGGAAACCCGTTCGTACCTATCTTTCGATCTAATGAATTTAATGACCACTTATATCCAAGAGTTGCAGACAAGATATCGGGAAATTGCCACAAATCGGGTCGAACAACGAATCGCCAATGCACTAATTCGCCTCACACAACAATCTGGAATTCGTCCAGATAAAGATTCAGGGATTGAGTTATTTTTTTCTCGAAAAGACGTTGCAGAAATGACCGGAGCAACCGTATTCACGGTCAGCCGAATGATTAGCGAATGGGAGCGCAAGGAAATTCTAAAAGCAGGCAGGGAGCGTATTCAAATTTTGAATCCACATGCTCTTATCCAGATCGCAGATGGCCGTAAAGAATAAGTGACACTACGGAACAAATAACTAACCGGGTATAAATTGCGCTAGCGCAATGAAGAAGATGGGGAAATAAATTATCGTATGCGCCGATGAATGAGGCGCAAAAAATTCATGAAGAAACCGTGGCAAATATTTTAAGCAAGGCTCCCCAAACGCTTGCTGTTTTTAATCAATTCAAAACAGCATGTGTGGGCTGCCATTTTGCGCGATTTTGCACGCTTGCTTATGTCATTGAGTCATATCAACTCGATGAAAAAGACTTCTTGAATGTACTATCCATAAGCCTCAAACAAAAACAACCTTCCGAACGAGGAGAATGATATGAAAAGTAAGTCTCGTATGTTGAGCCTTACCCTGCTGCTGCTAGGGTTAATGGCTCTGGTTTGGGCGTGCGCGCCCGCTGAAGAATCCATGGCTGTTGAACCAGTGGAACTCGAACCGCAAGCCATTGTAGATGCCGTGACCAAAGGCGGATGCAGTGCGTGCCATTCCATCCCCGGCATCCCGGGCGCAGTCGGCGTAATTGGTCCTGACCTTGCAAGTATTTCCACCGTCGCCGCAGAACACATTGCGGATGGCAGTTATACCGGCAAGGCTAAGACCGCCGAGGAATTTATCCTCGAATCCATCACCAACCCGGAAGCTTACCTTTCGCAGCACTGCCCTGCTGGAATGTGTCAGCCTGGTTTAATGCCCGCCACATTGAAAGATACGCTCACCAGTGAAGAGATTAATCTGATTGTTGGCTATCTTGCAACCCTGCCGGGTGGCGAATCGATCATGGCAGATGCGAATGTTGCGGTGGATACCTCCAATGCCGATGTCTCCCTGTCAGAAGAAGATTTTGCATGGGCAAAGCAAACCTTCTTTGATCGTTGTGCGGGCTGTCATGGAACGCTGCGAAAAGGCGCGACGGGTCCTGCCCTCACCCCCGACCTGACTCTTGCAAAAGGAACCGTTGCCCTCTCCTCGATCATTTTCAATGGCACCCTCAAAGGTATGCCCGACTGGGGCAAACAGGGCTTCTTCACGCAGGAACAAACCGACATCATGGCGAAGTACCTGCAAAACGAACCGCCCACCCCGCCTGAAATGTCGATGGAACAAATGAAAGCAACATGGAAGGTTTTCGTCGCTCCCGAAGACCGCCCCACCGAACCGCAAACCACACGTAATTGGCAGAATTACTTCTCAGTCACACTGCGCGATGCTGGTCAGGTAGCAATCATTGACGGCGACACCCATGAAATTGTCACCAAGGTGGATACTGGATATGCTGTTCATATCTCGCGCATGTCTGCCACCGGACGCTATGTCTACGTGATCGGACGCGATGGCAAACTTGCACTTGTTGACCTTTGGATGGAAATCCCTGAAAAAGTTGCTGAAGTACAAACCTGCTACGATGCCCGCTCGGTGGAAGTGAGCAAATACAACGGCGAACTCGGCGACTTCACCGATAAATACGCCATCGTCGGCTGTTACTGGCCCTCCCACTTCACCATTCTCGATGGTCAAACTCTCGAGCCAATGAAAATTACCAGCGTGCGCGGCTACACCGCCGACACCAATACCTATGTAGGTGATCCACGCGTGGCTGCCATTCTCGCCTCTGAGTTCAAGCCCGAATGGATCGTCAATGTCAAAGAGACCGGGCAGGTCTGGCTGGTTAATTATCAAGACCCGATGAACCTGACCATCAAGATGATCAACTCTGCCTTGTATCTGCACGATGGTGGTTGGGACTCCACGCAACGTTACTTTCTGGTAGCAGCCAATCAGTCCAACAAGATAGTGGTGGTAGATGCACTCGAAGGTGATCTTGAAGCAATGGTAGACACGCCGGAAGTTCCCCACCCCGGACGCGGCGCCAACTGGATCGATCCTGAATTTGGTCCCGTTTGGAGCACGCCACACCTCAGCGCCCCATCGCTTATCGCCATTGGCACTGATCCTGAAGGCAACCCCGACAACGCCTGGAAGGTCGTCCGCAATATTGAACTTCCCGGCGCTGGCAGTCTCTTCATCAAGACACATCCCAATAGCAAATGGGTTTGGGTGGACTTTGTGTTGAACTCAGATGAAAAACTTCAACGCACCGTCTGTGTCATCGCAAAAGACAACCCCACCGAAGTTTACAAATGTTGGGAGGCTGCTGATTATGGGCGCGCTGTCCACTTTGAATACAACATGGATGGCACCGAAGTCTGGGTCAGTATTTGGGGCTCTGCCGATCAGCCAGGCAAGACAGGCGAAATCGTCATCTATAACGATGAAACCCTCGAAGAAATTGCCCGCATCAAAGACCTCATTACTCCTACCGGTAAGTTCAATGTGTACAACACCATCCATGAAATCTACTAAAAGCTAAGTAAATCAATTCAAGCCTGTCGACATGAAGTCGACAGGCTTTTTATTAAGGAAAGATCAGTATAAACATGTGTGATAAAGTATTATCAAAATATGAATAAGACGATTCATAGCCAAGGACCCTAATGCAAAACGATATCCTACTCAAACGTCTGCAAGATTTTGAATTCCTGCGCGGACTGGATCATGAAACCATGACAGCTCTTGCCAATAGTGCCATGTGGAAAGTCTTTCCACCCAATGCGGTTGTGTTTTGGGAGGGGGATACCGAGTCAAATTTGTATTACCTGCAGTATGGTTCGTTGAAAGCTCTGCGGACTGCGCCTGATGGGCGGGAACAGGTGTTACGTTTTTTGGATGCGGGCGAGATCTTCAATGAGATCGGCGTGCTGGCGAAACGTCCCAACCCGGTGACGGCGGTGGCTTTGGAAGAGTCGGGCATTTGGCTTATTCCGCGCCATGCGTTGGAAGAAGTGGTGATGAAATATCCGCAGACGGCGTTGCAGATCATCGGCAACATGGCGGATAAGATCATCGACCTGGTCACTTTGGCGGCAGATTTGTCGTTGAAGACGGTTGAAGCGCGCTTTGCAAAACTACTGCTGGATTCAGCCGAGGGCGATGTGATCGAACGCCGCCGTTGGACAAATCAGACGGAGTTGGCGGCGCACTTGGGAACCGTGCCCGATGTGCTGAGTCGCGTCTTCCGCGAATTGACGAAGGTGGGGTTGATCGAGATGGACAAACAGCACATCCGTATTCTGAACCGTGCGGGCCTGGCGGAGCGAGCCATGTTACAGGGAGATTAAAGTTTGGGTTGAAAAACCCGACAAAAGTCGGGGTGTGAAGCGGGGACTTCCAGTAAAGTTAGACATATCAAAGGAGACGATATGTCTGAGACAAGTCAAATCTATTTTCTTGAAACAAAATCAAAAGCGGTCTTTGCGGCAGATGGACCCAAGCCGCAGTTTTTGATCGACACGCCAAAGTTCAAGTCACTGGTCGTTGGGCTGGAGGCGGGCGGGCAAATTCCCGTTCACCCTGGCGAGGCGGCGATGTATCACTTTCTCGAAGGCGAAGGCTTGATGACGGTGGGTGATGAGACTTTTGCGATCAAACCTGGCGTAACGGTGGTGGTGCCAAGCGGCGCGAAACGCGGCATGAACGCAAAAACGCGCGTGGTGTTTTTGGGCGCGAAGGGTGAAGCCTGATCTCCAAAATGAAGACCGCGGGCGTGCTTGCTTTTGTGGTTGGTGCTCTCTCGATCTTTGCGGGCGGCATGGCAATGCGCGGCTGGAATCCCGGCTACTCTGTGCTGGGCTGGCTGCCTGTTTATAACTTTGTAATGGGCGCGCTGACGGTTTTCATTCCAGCTATTTTGCTTTGGAGGGAGAGCCGCCATGCGAGGACTTCTGCGCTGATCTTTTTCGGAGTTCATGCGGGTGCAACTGTTTTGTTGTTGCTGGCATTTCGTGATGTTGTGGCAACTCAAAGTATTTTGGCGATGACTTTTCGCCTCGCGGTCTGGCTGGTCATTCTTGCGCTGATTCGTGCTTCGGCGCAAAAGAAAAAATAAGTTTTCAAGGAGAACAATATGACAAAAACATCCCCTAAAAAATATCATCCCATACAAGTGACACTGCACTGGTTGGTTGTGCTTCTGGTAGTTGCCGCATTTGTGATGGGAAAGTCCATGAGCGGGCTGCCGAACGATGCGAATAAACTTGCGCCGCTGGCGTTGCATATGGGCGTGGGAATTTTCACACTGGTTGTGATCGTGACACGTTTCATCACACGCATGAAACTCCCCAAACCTGAACATGCCTCAGCGGGCAATGCTTTCTTCGATTGGATCGGTAAAGCGGTGCATTATGCCTTGTATCTGCTGGTCTTTTTGACAGCAGTCAGTGGCATGTCGCTTTCGATGCAGGCTGGGTTGGTGCCGATCGTTTTCGGCGGTTCAGGTTCCCCGCTCCCCGCAGACTTCTTCGATTTCACGGCGCGAATGCTGCACGGCTTCATTGTGCCTGCTTTGCTTTTACTGGTTCTGCTTCATGTCGGTGCGGCGCTCTATCATCAGTTCATGCTCAAGGATAATCTTCTCTCGCGCATGTGGTACGGAAGATAGCCATCACGGCTGGAACACAAAAATTAACGAGAATCCCGAAATGCAAATCACAAAAGATACCCGCATCTCAGCTATCCTGTTGCAATACGGCGATATCACTGATGTAATGGAAGTCTTCGGCGTCAAACGTGTGGGAAGATATTCTCTGCGGATGTTTCTCGCCAAAGCTCTCACAGTAGAATGGGCGGCGAAAGTTCATCGCGTGCCGCTTGATGAATTTCTCAACATTCTGAATCAGGCGGTTACAAAAAAACAGGAGCCAACCAATGGATAGCTATTCCAAACGCCTTGAAAAAGCGAGAAAAGCGTTTCAACATGGGGATGAGAATGCCTCCGCGCTAGCGCACGATCCTGCCCTCATTGCCAAAGCCGCAGAAGAACATGGCGGTGCAGGCAGTCAATACCTAGGCGAAATGGTATACGGCGGGCTGGATGGGATCATCACAACGTTTGCTGTGGTCAGCGGCGTAGCGGGTGCGCAGCTTGGCACGCCTGTCATCCTCATCCTTGGGCTAGCAAACCTGCTGGCGGACGGGTTTTCGATGGCGACAGGTGCATACCTTTCCACGAAAAGCGAACATGAATATTATCGCAAAGAGTGGGAGCGCGAGGCTTGGGAGGTGGAACATTTCCCCGACGGCGAGCGTGCCGAATTGCGGGAGGTCTATGTCAAGCGCGGTTATACAGAAGACGAAGCGCGGCAATTGGTTGACATTCAAAGCCGCAAACCAAACCGCTGGGTAAAAGCCATGATGATAGACGAACTGGGCATGATGAAAGATGAAAGCAATCCGTTGATAAACGGTCTGGTTACATTTGGTTCATTTGTCATTGCGGGAGCCGTGCCATTGGTGGTTTATCTGGTCGGACTCGCTTTTCCTATTTCGCCAGACATGGCATTCCCGATCTCGATTGTCTCCTCTGGACTAGCACTCTTTGCTTTGGGCGCATCCAAGGTATTGGTCACCAAACTCAACCTGATCCGTAGCGGTTTGGAAATGCTAGTCGTTGGAGGATTGGCTGCAAGCGTTGCTTATATTGTCGGCGCATTGTTAAAGGGAATCGGCGGATAAATCAGGCGTCATTAGGCATAAAACACCACCCACGAAGAATTACAAGAAATTCGTGTGGTTTAGTGAACGAAAAGGAGAAAAAATGAAAACAACAATCGGTAAGTGGAATATCGGCGTGGGACTGTGGGTGATGGCGTCCTTCATGATCTATGGCTTTGTCTTGATCTACCTGCGGGATTTTGCGCCCGGCAAGGAAGCCTGGATCGAATCCTACAACACGGGCGCACATTTTGAAGCGCGGCTCGCGCATGTGCATGGCAATCTGTTTTCGCTGCTTAACATCGTCTTCGGCTTTTTGCTGATGAAACTGCAATTGAAAGACAACCTTGCCAGATGGGCTTCGTGGCTGGCGTTGGCAGGCTTGCTCATGCCGCTTGGCATTTTGGGCGAAGTGTATCTGGGCTTGCCGTATTACTTTGTGCTGGTCGGTGGGCTTTCCATATTCCTTGCAACTGTGCTGTTAGGTGTGGCAGTTGTACAAATGAAAAACGAAACCAAAGGATAAAAATGCCAATCCCATATTTACTCACCACTTTGCTTTATACCTTCGTCGCTTTGCTTGCCGCGGCAGATGCTTCACTCGTCAGCATGAGCGTTTTCAGCGCCTTCCCTGCCTTGCGCTGGGTGCGTGTTCACTTCATTACATTGGGGATTCTCTCGCAGGTGGTCTTTGGTTTGCTGCCCTTGCTCACGGCTTCGCTTTCCAAAAAAGCACGCCCACCCATGCGTTGGGATATTTGGCTCACGCTCAACGCGGGTCTGGTGGCGTTGGTGGCTGGCTTTGGCGGCATGAACCACCCGATGATCTTCACCGGCGGCACGCTGATCTTCATTGCTGCACTCTTGCTGATGCTTCAACTCTGGAACATTCGCGGCGGCGATGCGCCCGTCAGCCTCAAATTTTATATCACGGGTATTTTTTATCTGATGGTCGGTATCATCATCGGCACAGGCTTGTTCCTCAACTGGAGCGATGCGTTATATATCAAAGTTCCGCTTGAAGCGCACATCCACGCCAACTCGTGGGGTTTCATGTCGCTGGTCTTTGCAGGCTTACTCGTGGATTTTATCCCAATGGTCACTGGCAAACCGCTCGCCTCTAAAAATGCAACCGCATATATTTTCTGGGGTATGACCCTCGGCGCGTTCGGGCTTGTCCTCGGCCCGTGGTTGGGCGGCAGCCTGCCTCCCACCGTGGCGGGTTTGGTCTTGCATATCTCTGCCACCGTCGTGCTGCTCGTGTCGATGATCCGCACCTTGAAGCAAAGCGGAAACCTGAACAGCGCGGGCGGGTGGCATCTCGTCTCTTCCTATATTTGGATTTTGCTGCCCGTGATGCTTGCGCCATTGCTGCTGCTCGGCATTCTTGAAGCGGGTCCCATCGAATCGACTGCGCCTCAAGCCTTAATTTATGGCTGGGTGCTGCAATTTGGCATTGCCCTCATCCCATACATTGCCCGCCGCTTCTTCCTGAAAGATGAGAAGCCGCAGTTGGGCGGTTGTTGGGCCAGTCTTGCGCTGGCAAACCTTGGCAGTGTCCTCGTTTGGGTCAGCATCTTCAGCGGAACTGCCGAGGGAATTGTCTATGGCATTGCGTTTGTGTTGTACGCGCTGGCAATGATCCATCCATTGAAAGAACTGGCGGAGATCGCGCGTGACGGGTTGAAGAAATACGAAACGGTATAAGTTTGAATCAAAAAAGCACAGGTATTTGGCTTGTGCTTTTTTGATTATCTAGGAGAGTCTTCGGAAAAGAGACTGTGTGCCCGCGTGCATGTGCTGGCTACTTGACTCATCCGTCTGATTTTTTGGGAATTTTAGGGAGAAATTTCGTCAGTCGATTTCCCCTTTTCACCCAAGGTGGGCTCGGTTTATTTGATGAATACGCGCTGGGATCGTTTGGATAATCGTCACACCAATCACAAGCAGCTAAATACAATTCGATTTCATATCTTGATCTTTGATAAATAATATACGCCCTGGGTCATCCAATTCTTGACCTGCAAAGATGTAGGTCAGTTCAGATACATCGTACACGAATAACTGTGATGCAGTCCGCCAAGTATTGCCTTCGATGTGACCTGTCCTCTCATTGGCTTTGATCTTGTCAGGTCATACTGATCAGGAATTCGCTGCTCAATCCCTTGATGAGGTCGCTCCCGATTGAAGTATGCCGCGTATTCCGTGACCACCCGTCGTAAATGCTTGTCGTCATGAATCAGAGTGTGATCCATACATTCTCGTCGCAGACTGCCCATGAACCTTTCGCAAACCCCATTTGCATGTGGTGTTCGATACGGTGTATTCAACTCTTTGATGCTTCCGGCTGCCGCTGAAAAGTGTTTCGCATATTTGTTATCCCGATCTCGAATCAGATAATTCGGTCCTTTCCCCCAAGGCGTTGCTTCCCGTAATTGCTGTGCCGTCCATTCATCGGTTGGGAATTTTATTACACCCGCATGCACTATCCGCCGCGTTTTCAATTCCATCACCATAAATATATACCACTGCCGAAATAACCAGTCGTTTACTACTATAAAGTCGCACGCCCAGATATGACTCGCTTGATTCTTCAGGAAAGTCGCCCACGTTTGACTCTATGAAGAGCTTTTTTCCAGAATTTCGTAAAGTGCGATAGAAATACCAGACGAAATCGTTCAGAATTGGTTAACTAAGGTCGCTTGAGTTGCTGTTTTAGAATGATCAATTGTTGGCGCAACAACGCATTTTCTATAACTAGATCGGTTCGGTTGCGTGTCAGATCTAACAGGGTGCTGATGATTAAGACTGAAGTAGCTGGCTTTGACCAGAGTTTGATGCGCTCATGTAGCCAACGAAGGATTTTGCCCATCATGCTACTCCCGAAAAGTTATGAGGGGAAACCAGCATGATAATCTCTTTTATCGCTCAAATCCGGGCGGATGAGTAAATAGCCAGCACACGGCATAGGTCTGCCATTGAAGATCAAAATTTTCCCAGCCTTTTACGATAACCGCTTCAGCCTCTTCAAGATTTCCAAGTTGTATTTGCAATAAATCCAATAGATGTGATGGCTTTTTTGATTGGCGGAATCCGAAGGAGAAGAAAAACCGCGATGATGAGTCCATAAGTCATCGGCTTTAGAACCTCACCCTGTAATGAAAGGATATCGCCTTTTTTGCTCCACAGGTAATGAAGCACAACCAGCGGTGCTATTAAGTAGACCGCCCGGTGCAAACGTTTCCAGTTTTTGCCGAGACGCTTTTTCCAAACATCAAATGAAGTAACTGCGAGCGGGATAAGAAGAAGAAATGCAGTTGTCCCAACAACAAGGCGTGGTTTTTCAACAAGTTCCTTGATTATTATGTTCCATATAAAGCCATAATCAAGACCGGCAAATATAGCCACATGAATTGCTGCGTACATGAACGTATACAAACCCAGGGCACGGCGGCGTTTGAGCGGTTCACTCCATTTAAACACAGTATTAATGGGTGTACATAACAACAACAGAACAAGGAGCGTAATTGCATGGCGTCCAGTACGCTGTTCAATATCTTGAATAGGATTAGGCGAAAGGTTGCCAGTAATTACATCAAAGAGCAATAAAACAAGTCCAGACCACGCGTAAATGTGTATGGCAATCTGCAATGGGGTGTAGGGAATTTTTTTCATGGGAATTTTGCTGTTTAGTAATTTTCTCTCAAATCCATTCCGTCATAAAGTGAAGCAACCTGCTCGCCATAGCCGTTAAAAGGCAATGTAGGTCTACGGCTAATTTCGCCAATGCGGCGCTCGGAAGCTTGTGACCAGCGTGGATGATTTACATCCGGGTTAACATTCGAATAAAAACCGTATTCACCTGGAGCAGTTGTGTTCCACAAAGTAGAGGGCTGCTCAGAAACCAGTTCGATCTTCACAATGGATTTGATGGATTTGAAGCCATATTTCCAAGGTACAACCAAACGGATCGGGGCCCCGTTTTGCGGTACATTGGGCTCACCATATAAGCCAGTAGCAAGAATTGCAAGGTCATTCATGGCTTCATCAAGACGCAAGCCCTCCTGATATGGCCAGGGATAGAACGGGCTCCTCAAGCCAGGCATTTCTTCAGGGCGGTTGACTGTTTCAAAGCGCACATATTTTGCGTCCGAGGTTGGCTCCACCATATTGAGCAAACTCGCGAGTGTAAAACCAGTCCACGGAATGACCATGCTCCACGCTTCGACGCAGCGCAAACGATAAATGCGTTCCTCTTGCGTGAAGGTTTTCAACAGGTCTTCAATACCAAAAGTTTTGGTCTTGTTGACCAGTCCGCCGACTTCAATTGTCCACGGGATTGTTTTGAACTCTTTTGCAAGCCCAGCCACGCCTTGTTTGTCTGTGGTGAACTCATAATAGTTGTTGTAGTTGGTAATGTCTTCATATGTGTTGACTGGATTCCCCAACTCATCGGTCGCTGTAGACGCGGGGGCTGGTGCAACGTTCTGAGGCGTTTCTGTCACTGACGGAGCGCAGGCAGCCAATAATGCCGCGCTGGCAGCAACCGTTGCGGCTTTCATAAAATCACGCCGCGAGAGATACGCCTGCTTCGGAGTGATCTCGGAAGAACGGATGGGAACGGACTTGTATAAATTGGTCATGACT
>Ga0209277_10000452_pt1 | contig 20830 bp, 19 predicted proteins | sample JI81AbrownDNA_FD_187503 | JGI IMG/M metagenome (GOLD analysis project Ga0209277, IMG submission 187503) | Wastewater effluent complex algal communities from Wisconsin, to seasonally profile nutrient transformation and Carbon sequestration -... | ecosystem: Engineered > WWTP > Effluent > Algae... | reverse complement strand
TGAGGCGTTTGTCGTCAGCAAGGGCAATCGAGGTGCCTGGCCATGGTCTAAAGGCGCGGATGCGGCGCTCCATCTCTTCGGCGTTCATGGTGGCGGGGTCAAGATAGCCATCTTCGCGTTTTAACATTGAGACAACGGTCGCTTGATCATGATCTTGTTCTTTGGCAGGGATGACACCAGTGAGATAGCCTTGAAGATCACGAATGAGTAAGGTGGCACCAATTTCGCCAACACGTTCGCTAAGGCTGATGGCATCGTCGTTTTTAGTGATAGGCGTTGTCTCAATGCTGATAATCGGGCCATGGTCCATTTTGGCGTCCACAACCATAAGCGTAACACCTGTTTCTGTCTCGCCATTCGCAATCGCCATATTAATCGGACAAGATCCGCGATACTTCGGTAAAAGCGAAGCATGAATATTTACGAATTTATTCGGCGCTAAATCCAAAACCGCTTGTGGGATAATCTGACCAAAGCTCACAACGACAGCCGCTTGAAAGCCAGTTACCGAAAAAGAAAGATACGCCTCTTCTGATTTTACGTTTTCAAATTGAAAAACAGGAACGTTCAATTCTTCAGCGACCGTTTTGACGGGCGGGGACTGAAGCTCTCCTTTGCGGCCCACCGGGCGGTCTGGCTGAGTTACGACGCCAACAATTTCAAAACGTTCGTCTTTGGCGAGCGCGCGCAAAGCCGGGACGGCGATAGAAGAAGTGCCGAAGAAAAGAAGCTTAGTGGCTGTGGCCATGGTCGTGGGTATGCGCGTCGGTGGCTTTATCGATAAAAAGCGTACCGTTCAAATGATCAATTTCATGCTGCATGACGATTGAAGGAAAGTCGCGCAATTCCAGTGTGACTTCGCGACCAAGGCGGTTCATGGCTTTGACGCTGATTTTGCGGTGACGTTCGACATTGCCCCAGATCTTGGTTTTACCATCATCGCTATAAACACTAAGACAACCTTCTTCGCTGCCTACCATCGCCTCAGAAGCTTTGAGAATCTCAGGGTTCATATAGCACTCCGGGCCATGCTTGCCATAGTTCACGACAATCGCACGGATATTGCGGCCAACTTGTGGCGAGGCAATCCCAACACCATCTTCAGCGAACATGGTGGCGATAAGTTCATCAAGATACGCCTGAAATTCAGGCGTAGTGATCTCTTTTGGATCAACCTCTACCGAGCGCTCGCGCAGGGTTTTGGTAGGGAGTTTAACAACTTCAAACATAAGATTTGGCTGATATTAGCGAAAAAAGGCCACGGGGTCAAGATCGATATACATCTTCTCGGTAATGAGTTTTGCGAGCCTATCTAAAAAGTCTTCGGTGAGCTTATTCTCGGTTGGTAGCAGGTGAAGGCAATAGCGTTTACTTGAGCCCTTGGTACGAAAAGGTACTTCGAATGGCCCTCGGGTGGTGATCTCTTTACCAAAGGTTTTTTCGGCTTTATGCATCCAATCAAAGATCTTGGCTTCGGTGCCGTCCATCAATACCTTAATGACGCGTTGCGATGGAGGATAGTTAAAGAGTTCACGAGCCTTGCGCTCATGGGTGCGCCACTTGGCATAGCCTTCAGGGGTAAGCCAAGACTTCCAGAGATGCGCGGATTGTTCGGAGGTTTGGATGATGAGGGTGCCTTGAGCTTCTTGCACTGAAGCAGCTAAGCGACGAAAGGCATGACAGAGACGTTCATTTTTGCGGATGTCTTCGGCGCCGGCTAAGAGGTCGCTATCAGTGATAACAACGAGCGCCTTTCTAGGTAGCGGGCGATCTAGTTCTTCAGCGCTCACTCCGCGCCATTCGATGGCGATGTCGGGATGCCTTTCATTCCAGACACGTTTTAATTTATCGATGCCTGGCATGCTTTTGCCTAAATCAATACTCCCGCACTTACCACATTGCTCAGGCATCGGTTGTTTATTGTTGCAGCGTTTGCAATGCGCTTCGCCCTGGTTAGAAGACAAGACATAATCACAGCGCTTACAGATCGGATGCCAACCGCAATCACGACACGTGAGTTTTGCGAGCTCAAATTTAATAGGATGAAAAACGACGGCGGATGCACGATCTTCATCAAGTAAGCGTTGATAGGCGACTTCTTGAATCATCGGGATGCGTGAATAGCCGGCGCGCTGGCGAACAATCACGTCGCAATCAACGTCAATATGTGGCGCCGTTTCATCTGAATGCAAGGGCGGGTTTAATCCAAAAGCGCCAACGGCAGCACGCTTTAGTTCAGCGAGGCGTAAGGCGATTTTGCGGGCATCAAAGCGGGGAGCGAGTTCGTCTTGTTTGTGATCATCTTGTTCAGGGATGTCGAGAAAAATACGATCAGCAAACATGCCCGTCCAAGCGCCAACGCGAGTGGTGACGAGGCCGGGCGTATCGCCCGAGGCGAAGTCAGTCCAAGCGCGATACGTATCACCGGCATTCAAGTCGCTGGTAAATTGAGGGATATCTAAAGCGGCCGCAAATTCAGCGGCGCGGTGCTTCCATGGAGTGATAATGAGGACGCGTTCGTTGCCCTGCAATGCACGCATGGCATGAGCGATAAGTTCTTGTTTAGCACCCGTCTGCCATGTGGCATGAACTTCGGTTTGTTTGCGCTTTGTCGGGTGATGGATTTTTACATTGCTCGGCTTCTTTGGATAATCGCGCAACCAGCTCTTCCAGATACTCGGCAGTGAGGTGAAGGTCTGCTTGGCGAGCCACTGACTCAAGAGCAAAGCATCTTCAGAAAACTGAAGGCCGGCATAAGAGCCGGCGATCTTTTTGAGATTTTTAATGTTCGAGGTCTTGGTCTTTTCGAGTACGATGCCAAGCATCTTGCCTTTGCGAAAGGGGATCCAAACAGCATCACCCGCCTGATAATCTGCATCCGCTTCATAATCAAAAACATCCACGCTGTGCGGCGTTCTCATGACGGGGATGACGCGATAAGGCATGTTTTTAGGCGAGATCGTACTTGATAACACTATAACCAACGCCAAACGGAGCCTCATACGAGAGCTCGGTTGCCTTGAGCTTGATGCCTTCAAGGGCGCCCATCATGATCGCGATTGGCTTTTGTCCGCATTGGCCGGCGGCTTCGCATTTGGTGGCGTCCATATCGATTAAGCCTTGCACGTTTTGTGTGAGGGCATATTCACGAACGGCTTTTTCAAACCATTCTCCTTCAGGACTTGCTCCTTTTGGCGACGCGGCATTGGCATGGTGCGAGAGATCCGCAGAGACGATGAGCGCCACGCGGCTCGTTTCTTGGCGGATGCTATTGGCGAGTTCACGCCCAAATTGCACATGCTCAGCAATGCCAAGCAGAGAAGTCGAGATAGGCGCGAGCTTCACATTCGGTAGATGAGTGGTGAGTAGGCTAAAGGGGATGCTTACGCCGTAATCAAGCTCTTCAGACGAGCTGAGGGTAAAAGGGACCTTGCTGCCTCGCATGGCGCGATGCACGTGGTCGAGCAACAGAAAATCTGCTTTGGCTTCAAAGAGTGGCTCGTGGTCACCAAAAGCCTTGAGTGAGCCGATATATTTTGGCGACATATTACCGCTAAATGCGTCGGGATACATTTGCGCATGTGGCGAGACGATCATGATGGTGTCTGGCTTTGCGAGATAGAGCGCTTGTTCAAGTTGCTCAAAGGCTTTAAGCGTCTGCGTGAGTTTTTCACGATGTTCTTTGCCTACGCTTTGAATAAGCAATGGCGAATGCGGAACGACAGCAGCAAAGACGATCATACGGCGTCGAGAGAGGGCTCAGCGGCCGGTGCCGTTGGCGTTGTTTCTAAGCTAAATGGTTTACCAATCTCATACGATTTAAGAAGGGCATCAGAAACAATCACGACATTGCGCCACTGCCAGCCAACGCGTTCAAAGACTTCGCCTGAAACGATAGGGCGAAGCTTGCCGAGCTCGACAACAAAGACGGCTGGATCTTTAACGCCGCGAACAAGCTCACCGTCGCGCAGGGTATAAGGGGCACCTGTTTTATAGGCGTCGATGGTTTTTTGGTCGAGGAGTTTTGACTTGCGACCTTTGAAGTAGATCCCTAAGAGTGCCGGGTCAGCGATGCGTTGCTTTACGTCATCCTGAATATACCAGAAATTCTTTTTTGGATCTTGAGCTAATAATCCGGTTGGATGCTGTTTTTCTGACGAGATATCGGCGCCGGGTTCATAAGCACTGAGTTCTTCATCTTCGATAACGAGAATGTCGTCTTCAATAAAGCCAAGTCTTCTGAAAACCTCCTGGCTCTTAATGAGGCGCTTTTTACCATCCGCGAGCAGGTAGAGTTTGCCTTTTGGTGTCTCTACGATCGAGTAGTTCGGGTATTCGATGCCCTCGCCCGTTGGATATCTTAATAAGTCGCTTTCGCTTACTTGAATGATCTTGCTTGAGTCCACCATGCTATAGGCGACGATCTTTGAGGCGAAGGGTTTTTTGGTGCCAAAGCGAATGAGGTAGATCTTGCCGTCGCTTGATTGGGCGATAGTCCCGTCAGGCAAGCTAAGCGAGAACCAGCGCTTCCAAATACGCCAGAGATTCAGGTTGCCGTGAATGTGTGGTGTATAGGTATAAAGCATGGCCGTCGCATTGTTCACCGGCGTAATTTTGCTGCCGCTAATCAAAACGGTTTTGCCTGGCGCGTGACCTGAGATCGTTGTGCCTTTGCCGAGCAGCTGCATGTAGTAGCGTTCGCGATGTTGCTTGGCGGCATATTCGACCTGGTTGGCAAAGCCCTTAAAGTCTTGAATGCGAGGGTCATCTTTGGCACAGGCATCACACACGCCAAAACCCGTAGCCCAATCAAGAGCGCGTTGGGTGATATTTTTTGTCTCTACCAAGCTCTGTTCTTTTTGTAATAGAACCAGCAAGTATTGAGGATTGATTTTGTACGTCGTTGCAACGCGCCAAATAACCTGAGCAGGTTCTTTTTCGATGCCGTCGGTATCCATGACTTTGATCGTGTTTAACGAGCCGCGTGCTTTCAAGAACGCTCGGATAGAGGCGAGGTCCATGCGCGTTACATCAAAAATATCATCATCCGTTAGGATAGCATTTGGATCAAAGCCAGCTTCTAGATCAGCGGCAGGGATTTCATAACCGGCCGCGAGGGCAGGGTTGATGAGCGAAGCGCCTTGGGTCGCGAGGAGGGTCAAGACAGTAAGAATGACAAAATACCGTTTCATGGGTTAAGGTTAACATAAATGCCTCTCTCCGAGAACAAGAAGGACCGGGTAATTGCCTGGGGACTCTTTGCTGCCGCCTGGCTGGTCGGCTCGTCTTTGCTATGGTTTGGGGGCAAGACGCTTTCATCCCCAGACGAGACGGCGGTCTTGGTCACCGCTCAAGATATCGCTCAGAGCTATTCAGCCCGAATGCCAGAGCCATTGGCTGCAAAGGCAGGGTGGTTGCATCCACGTAGTTGGGTGTCACAAGGTGAGGGGATTGTGCCTGTTGGGTTCATTGGTTGGCCTTGGATACTTTCGGTGTTCATATTGATTACGGGGACAGCCTTCACAAAATGGTTGTCGATCGCCATTGCTGCCTCAAGTGTACCAGCGCTTTATGTGCTATTACGAAAGCGCTTTTCACGCCCAGCTTCATTAGTTGGAACACTGACATTGTTTTCTTATCCCGCATTTTTTCTCTATCTCAATCGTAGCTTGTTTCCAAATCCGCCAATACTTGCGGCAACACTTTGGCTCACGTACTTCTTGAAGGCGGATCTTTTATCGAATACCAAAAGTGATCAGCAAAAGATCTATCAAAACTATTGGCGCGAGTTTGTTATCGGTATACTCTTTGCTGCTATCTGCGTCATTCGCCCGATTGAACTGTTCTGGGTTTTACCTTGGTTGGGAGCGGTGGCCTATACTAAGCAACTTCATCCAACGCGAAAGCAACTTCTTGCAGTAGTAACAGGCATGGGTGTCATTCTCCTTCCTGTCTGGATTCTCGCCTGGCGCACCTATGGCGCACCTTGGAGTGTCGGCTACTTTTTACGAGATAATAGTACCCCCACAAGCGTGGGGGCAGGGGGTTCAGAAGGGGCGGGGAGTTCAGCCGTGCGCCTGCTCGCCTTCGGCTTTCATCCCCGAAACGTTTGGTGGAATTTGCGCTCGTTTGGTTTTGGCTTTGCTTTGCCTTGGGCGGTATTGCTAATCGGGGTAGCCGGGCTTTATCTCAAGCCCTGGGCCGAAGTCTGTTGGAAGTATCGCCGAAAACTTAAAAGCGTTTTACGTGAACTCGCCTCACCTGATCACGGATTCATCGCCGCCATTCTTGGACTCGGATTATTAGCCGCTTATTATGGCAACGGTCTTTATACCGATCACGTACGCGTCGGTGCTGTCACCGTCGGTAATTCGTATCTACGTTATCTTTTGCCTGTTGCGGCCATATCAGGCTGGGCAATCGCGTGGCTCTATGATCGCGTCGAAAAGGGGAGACCACAGAAGATCGTCCTAGCAATCGCGTTCGTGTTATGTAGCTTTGGTCTTTATCGTGGGGCGTTTGGCGATGATGAATCCGTTTTGGCCGTGATTCAATCAACGCGGCTTAATGACCAAACGCGTACAAAAACCGAGCAGGTCATGCCAGCAGAGTCCATTATTTTTTCAGACCGTTCTGATAAGATCTTCTTTCCTACCTATAAAGCTGTCTCCCCAATGCCGTCATTGCCCGAAGTCTCAAGATTGTTGAAGTCGATAGAGGTACCGGCAGCGTTCTATTCGCGTCCACTCAACCAAAAACAACGCGACGAATGGCGCAACCACGGCCTACAACTTGAAGAGCTTTTCGCTTTTGATCGCCATGTATTGTACCGTATACGCCATCTGCCATGAGTGAGATCCCGTTCTTTGCGCGTGTCATTGTGCGCTTGATTGCCTGGTCAGCTTGCGCCGGCATTATTGCGATTGTCTTGCTGCAACAATTTCCTCCGAGTGGCCGTATTGAGCGTTCATTTGTTTTTGATGGCAAAAGTATTTGGCTCTACCCCTTTCAGCCAGGCGAGCGCGTGACCTCGCCGGGCAAACAGCCCGATGGTTGGACGGGTCAACGTATTGTTTCTGAACCCGTTTATACGACGGTGCGCTTGCCTGGGCCATTTGACCGTCTCGATGTCTCGCTCGATATTCGCGCTAAAGATCAGCCTATCGCTGAGCTTGGTATTCTTCGCGATGAAGAAGCGTTTCAATTTGAGTATAAACCGCTCTTTAGCCAGGCCTTGATTGATGGATGGAAGGAGGCCGAATATCAGGGTGCACATGGCTTCATTCGTGAGGACGGATTGCCATCGGACCTGCTTTCAAAAGATGCCCAGCGCGTGCTCGTCTGGGGCTCGGATTCTCCGGAGCTCATCTTAGGCGATAGCGTGCCATTGCCGCGTTCGGTCGATATCAACTTGCGCGGGACGCATGAGTTTTGGCTTGTCCCGGTGAATGGTCAAATCGACATGACCTTTTTATTGCAAGACGCCAATCGCGCCCGTGCCGGTACGCAAAATGTCGGCGCCTTTATTCTGCGAAAAGGGGATGACGTCTTAGTCACGGAGCCTGTATCAGTAAGCGGCACCTTAGATGCCAAGATGAGCCAACCTTTTCAAAAACGCATCTTCGCCAATAACTTGGCGGACGGCGTTTATCGCCTCACCTTTCAAGCGGACGATGATTTCTTTATCCGTCACATCGATTCGCCGGTACGCCGTTGGGTGGTTGGACCGCGCTTTTATCCAGGTGATGCCGTTGGCTATAAAGAAGGTCGCGTCTCGGTTTCATGGCTGACAAACTCGCAGCACATGACCGCCGAAGTCCGTCATGCGGATTCATTGCAGACGGTAAGTTTTGGTTCAGCGACACAAGCAATAGATAAAACGCATACGCCTTATGCGATGGCTCGCGCGAGTGCCGACATGAGCGCACCTTGGGCAACCGTTAGCCAGCCGATCAGCAATGTCCGTATGGTGGGGGATGGTTTTTTTGCCGTCGACGCTCAAGCCGCCTTTGCGCCCGCCTTGCGACGCCTCACCGCTGACACCAAGCCAACCGAAGAGGGCATCGTAGCCATCCGCACCCCCTATGTCGCTCCGCAATACCTCGGAGATGACTGGTATCGCGTCAAAGCTTCTTTCACCTTGCCAGACACCTCTGAATCACAAAAACTCGCCCTAGGCCTCCCTGGCCTGCAATACCGTCTTGGGGCTTTTGATATCCGCGCGGTGCAGTTGAGTTATGTGCGACCATCCTTAAACGCCCAAGAATTCTTACAAACCCTGAAGGCCGAAGCGCGACGTGCCTATCAGCGTTTGCGTACCATGTAATATGTCGATGATGAATCTCTTGCGTTTCTTTATTCGCGCCCTCGCTGAGGGTGGTGTTGTTGTTTGTGTGTTGCTTGCCGTTGCCGAGTGGTTATTGCCGGGTTCGGTGCTACCGTATGTGCCTTTGCCTGTTTTGGCCTTTGTTGTACTTGGGCTTAGTTTGCTTACTCGGGGCCAAGGTTCTTTTGCAGGGGCTATTTTGCTCGCTCTTATACTCATTAGTATTCTCATTCTTGCTTCGGCGCTCCTATTAGGGAGTGGGATGCACGCGCTCGCCGTTCTCGTCGCACTCGCTTCAGTCTCGCTCTTAATCATTGCTCACTCCTATGAAAAACACCCAACTCTTTCTTGATATCATCGCTGGTAAAATCCCATCAGAAAAGATTTATGAAGATGAAAACGTCTTTGCTTTTTTAGATATCCATCCAACCAACAAAGGTCATGTGCTCGTCGTGCCAAAGCAGCACTCAGAAGGCTTGCTTGATACCCAAGACGAGGTGCTTGCTGCTCTCATGATTGCCGTTAAAAAGGTCGCTGCTGCCGTCATGCAGGCAACAGGAGCGCAGGGGTTTAATCTCATCCAAAACAATGGCGCCGCTGCCGGGCAAGTTATTTTTCATACCCACGTTCACATTATCCCACGTTTTGAAGGCGACGGTTTTGCCCACTGGCCAGGCATGGACTATGCAGAAGGTGAAGCGAAAGAAGTGGCAGAGAATATTCGAAAAGCTCTTGGTTAGTTGACGCTCTTGTTTGGTTGCGATAAATATCATCGCAGTCCTTTCAACTTCTTGCTAAAGAGGTGCTATGTTTCGCTTTCTGCAGGCGTGCTATTGGACGTTCTTCTGTCGGCGAGAGAAGCCCGACACAGTACCATCAAAAATCCATCCCTACCGTATTATCCCGAGGGGCTGGTGTGTACGGCGGGAGAAGTCCGACGATGAGGTCTACAATGTCTCGCAAGTATTTCTTTTGAACGAAGATCTGCTCGCATGCGCTGCCGTTGAATCGGATGATCACTATCAGTTGCCTCAGTTTTGGCTCTTGAAGGGTTCGCGATTGGTCATCAACCACGTTGGTGATCAGATGGTGACCGTAGTAACGAGGGTTTTTGATGGGGTGCCATTTTTCATCACCTTCGATAAATTGGCAGAGATGACCCGTCTCAATGACTGACCGTAGCCGCAACGACAGAAAAAGTCGTTCGTCTACGGCTTTTTTTGTTTGCGATAACGATTGACGATTGTATCTTATTACGTTAAGACGATGTGGCTCTTTCGACTTCTAACCTAAGAGGTGATATGTCTCGTTTCTCGCACCTTCTGCGAAGGATCTTCTTTTGGCGAAAGGTGCCAAAATCTCTGCCTTTGCTAAGTGATCCGTACCGTGAAATGCCGAGAGATCTACTCAAAGAGGGATCCGCCTATCAAATCGGGGATCGGTTTTTGCTCAGAAGGGATTACTACTCCAATCTTCAGGAGGACATCTCAGTCACACGGGGAAAAACTACGGCTCATCATTATCGTGATGCTTATTGTCGACTGCTAAAAGGCTCGGTAATTGTCATTGTTGGTCAGGAGTCACTGGGTGACGTTATTGTACGTTACTGCCTTAGCGACAAAGGTCATGCGTTATATAGCTGGGCACGCTTCGGAGATCTTAGCTCATCACTTCGAAACATGGTAAACAAGGACTACTCATCAAAAAAGCTCGCTCCAGACGGCGGTCTCTTCTGGCTTGAGACAAAGGAACTAAAGCGGCTGAAGCGCGTAGACCCGGAGCCCGATTGGTGGGATGTGAACGCTGGAGGATTTAGAACTAATTAAACAAAAAGTCTATCGTCTCTGACCGTAGCCGCAACGACAGAAAAAGTCGTTCGTCTACGGCTTTTTTGTTTGAACTCTCTGCCCGCGTTCTTTATCCGAGGTTTTGTTGGGCATCTCTCTTTAAAGAGAGATCGCTCAATATTCAAACACCCCTGCCAGGGGCAGGGGGCTCAGCTCTCCCTTTAAAGGGAGATGTCACATCTAAAAAACAAAAGCTGTGACAGTGGGTTCCTTTATTCCAACCCCAAACTCCAAACACCAGACTTACCATCTTTGGTACCTAGAATAATCAGTCTGTCATTCACGGTTGCGAGGTTTTGGATATTTTCAAAGGTTGCAAGTTCAGTGCGTTGGCGTCCATCGCGATTATCGAGTTCGAGGGCAAGGACCTTGGTCTTTGTGGCATAAAAAACGGTGCCAGCTTGTGGATGCCAATCAGCTCGTACAAACGCTTCGCTATTGCGAATAAGGAGTTCAGGATTTTGGTCGATTTGCCAGAGCCAGAGTTCATTCTGATTGATAATGAGCGCGGTTGGGATTTCAGCGTCCGGTAGCCATGATTGAATAACGCCATAGCTTTCTTGTGCATTTGAGCTCTTGTTCTTTACGGCAAGCAACCTTAGGCCATCTTCAAGCAAAATAAAGTCGCCTTGGATGCTGTGAATCTGCCACTGGCCGCGAGGTAATGAAAAAGCGCGGTTAAGGTCATTGTTCCAGCTCAGTAATTGTTCGGTGGTACCGGTGGCATTCATGAGCGAGGCAGGGCCGAGTTCATCGGTGCCGCTCGCGGTGACGATGCTCGAAAGTTGTTTGCTACGCGGGTCAAATGAATAACGGCGTTCTGGATTTAGGCCGGTGACGATATCATCATGCCAACGATAGGTCCCAGGTGGAAGATTATTTTGCGTGTTTGTAGAACGAATATCTACCCAATAGCCATCGCCTTCAGTGCTTGCGACAATAGCATCATCCGACGTGCTCCATTCGATTGCTGAAACAGTCGTGGAGGCTGGTAGGTTGATGCGGCGTGAAAGCGTGTCATTATCAAAAACGAGCAAGCTCTGAACCGTTGAGCTGCTACCAGCGTTTTCGGTAATGATGAAGCGTTGTTTCTTTTGCGCGCGCGAGAGCAGGGCGGCTGTTGTCTCTGCGAGGAGCTTTGGTTCTAGCTGGCGCCAAAGATAGATCTTGTTAGCAAAGGTGACTTGCTCGGCTTTTACTTCGAGGCGCTTTTCCCAAGGGTAATAACCTTGGCGTTCAAAGCGTACTTGATAGGTCCCTGGAGTGACATTCTGTAACGTGGCAGCCGTTTTATCTGGATGCTCTTGGCCATTTAAAAAGATGCGGGCATTGCCAGGGGTCGTGTCTAAAATAAGGGTGCCATTACGTTCAATGACACGCTTATTTGGATTGAGGCGATAGCCGGCCGTATAAAAAAGCAGACTCGGTGCCAGTACGACAAAAACAATCGCAAAAACCCAAGGGATAATGCGCCTGTGAAAAGGCGGCTTATAGCGAGATCTCGACATGGTGATGGCTAGAGGATACACTTTTTTCCATCCAATATGAAATTTGCTATCAAAGGCGGCCGCCGCTTAAGCGGCCACGTGTCTATTTCAGGCGCAAAGAACGCGATCGGGCCACTCGTTGCGGCGTCTTTGCTTATAAAGGGTCCCGTGAAATTTAAGAATGTCCCGCGCTTGAGCGATCTTCAGCAATTGTTGGATATCATCGCCGGCATGGGCGCCAAGGTCGAGTGGACGGGGGAGCATGAGCTCACCATTGATACCAAGACCATTAATCCTGCAAAGCTCGATAAGGTCGCGATGAAGCGCATGCGTTTTTCGATTTTACTTTTAGGACCAATGTTGGCGCGTTTTAAATCAGTGGCTGTTTCAGAACCGGGTGGTTGTACGATTGGTAATCGTCCGATCGACACGCATCTCTTTGCTCTCACGGCACTGGACGCGACGATTGAACCAGATAAAGACGGAGATGAATATGTAATGAAGACCAAGGGCCTCAAAGGCGCCTACATCATTCTGCCGGAGTTTAGCGTGACAGCGACAGAAAATTTGATCATGGCAGCAAGTCTTGCAAAAGGCGCGACGTCTATTCGTCTTGCAGCTGCTGAGCCGCATGTGCAAGATCTCTGCCGTTTCTTGGTGGCGTGTGGCGCAAAAATTAAAGGCATCGGTTCGCATGAGCTTGAGATCAAGGGCGTTGGTTCACTCAAAGCTCCGCGCCAGGCATGGCATGTGGTGCCAGATATGTTAGAGGTTGGGACATTTGCTGTTGCTGCGGCACTTACGAAAGGCGATATCACCATGTCGCCTGTAGTGCCTGAGCAGCTCGATGCGATTCGATCAGTGCTCACACGAATTGGCGTAAAACACGAGCTTATCGGTAAGAACAAATTTCGTGTTCAGGGTGTTGGCCGTATGGAGGCGGTACCAAAAATTCAAGCCATTATCTATCCCGGATTCCCAACCGACTTGCAAGCGATCTTTGGTTTATTGGCAACACAATGCCAAGGTACCACCATGGTACAAGATCCACTCTTTGAATCGCGTATGGGTTATGTCAGTGAATTGATTAAGATGGGTGCAAATGCGATTGTCGCTGACCCGCACCGTGTCATCATCACGGGTCCAACCCCGTTAAAAGGGACAGAGATCCGTTCACTTGATCTGCGCGCAGGTGCCACCATGGTGCTTGCCGGTATGCTCGCGAGTGGTGAAACCATTATCCATAATGCCGAGCTCGTGTATCGCGGATACGAAAAACTTGATGAGCGTTTGCGTGAACTCGGTGCCGACATTGAAGTAATCCATGACGAATCTTAAAAACCTACTGCCACTATGACGACGAGTTATCCTCCTGTATTGCCGCCAACGGCACCAAAGACCTCAAAACCTTGGGTCGCGCTGACCGCGATGTTTGTGGTGGGTTTGTTATTGGGTGCTGCGGCGGGCAAATCGAGCGCTTCTGGTTCGACGGGGACAAACGCTTCGTCAACAGGCTTGATTGGTTCGGTGCTTGGTATTGGGCAATCCGCGCCAAACAGCATTGATAAAGATGTTGAGTTCAAGCAATTTTGGGAGGTCTGGAGCAAGCTTAAAGAGAAGTACTACGAAAAAGATGTTACGGATAAACAGATGTTCTATGGCGCGCTTCAAGGTTTGGCGGGGAGCATGGGTGACCCATACACCATGTATTTTGACCCTAAAGAAGCAAATGACTTTCAGCAGTCATTGTCGGGTACGTTCTCTGGTATTGGTGCTGAGATCGGTTTGCGTGAAAACCGTGTGACCATTATCGCGCCTTTGCCAGAAACCCCAGCAGAAAAAGCTGGTCTCAAAGCGGGTGATGTGGTCGTGAGTATTGATACAAAAGACACCGCGGGCATGAGCGTTGAAGAGGCTGTAACCTTGATCCGTGGCGAAAAGGGGACCAAGGTGAAGCTTTCTATTTACCGTCCATCTACCAAAAAAGACCCATACGATGTCGAGATTACACGCGAAACCATCCAGGTAAAGAGCGTTAAAGTGGAGTGGCCAGAAGACAGAATCGCCCTCATTGAGGTAACGAATTTTAATACAGACACAAAAGAGGGCTTTAATAAGGCTGTTTCGGAGGTCTTGAAGAAGGATCCAAAAGGTATTATCCTTGATCTCAGGAATAATCCAGGTGGATTTCTTGATACCGCCGTTTCAATGGCGGGCGAGTGGCTCTCAGACGAGGTTATTGTAAAAGAGCGCCGTCAAGGACAAATCATTGAGCAGCTTCGCAGTTCGGGTAAGGCCCGTCTGCGCGGCATCCCAACCGTCGTCTTGGTCAACCAAGGCTCCGCTAGTGCGTCCGAAATCGTTTCGGGTGCTTTGCAGGATACAAAATCCGCAACGGTTGTTGGTATGAAAACGTTTGGTAAAGGATCCGTGCAGGACTATCTGAATTTGTCAGACGGTTCAGCGCTCAAGGTCACTATTGCTGAATGGCTCACTCCATCTGGAAGAACCATTAATAAAACAGGTCTCGAACCCGATGTGGTCGTAGATCGTACAGAGCAAGATTATGAACAGCAACGAGACCCACAACTCGACCGGGCCCTCGGGATCCTCAATGGCACCGCGACCAGCACGCCAACCTCAGCACCGACCGGTGCAGGGGCAGCCACTTCGACGACCAGCACCGCGCAATAGATTTCGCACCGAGCTTTCTGCGGGCGGGATTATTTTTCGTCGCAAAGCTGGCTCGGTGGAGATTTTCTTCATCAAAGATCCCTACAATCGCATGACCTTTCCGAAAGGCCATCAAGAGATGGGGGAGTCTTTGGTAGAAACCGCCGTTCGTGAAATCAAAGAAGAGACGGGTTTAGAAGGGTTGCGTTATATCGCTCCCGTCGGCCGCACGCTCTTTCGCTTTCGCCGCGAAGGCACGACCATTGAGAAAACCGTGTACTTCTTTCTATTCGAAGCGCCACCAGAAGCAAAAGAAGTGCTTACCGGCGAAGGCGCGATCTGGGAGGCTCAATGGGTAAAAGCTGATAAAGCCTTCGCGACCAGCGGATACCGCAATCTCGACCGTCTTTTGTCCAAGGCCTTGCGCATCGTCTTTCATGAAGGACGACAGCAGCAAAAACCCCAATCAAAAGGCCCTCAAGATGGCTTCAATCGACGCAAACCAAGGGTCATTTTCTAACGGATGCTTATCAACAGCATCCGTTTGATTTTCGTGGTATTATGCCTAAATGCTCAGAACGAAACTTTCTCTCGTTTTAGGTGGTTTGGGGGTACTCTTCAGCGCGGTTCCTGCGATGGCGGCTGAACCTGTTGTGAATCAGAATTTCTTTGTCCCAGCACCTATTTTTACCGACACGCGGCCTTTGCCTACGCCGACTTTGGTTTTGACACCACCGTCTTCGTATACGGCCCCAGCCCAGCCTGCGGTCTATGGTGGACCTTTCGTTCCTCCACCGGTCTTTACCGATACCAGTCCATTACCAACACCGGGTACGACCATCCCAAGTAATCTCCCTTCATTGTTGCAGGCGGCGCACAATGCCCAAGCAACCTTGAACCAAGGCATCGATACCGAAAAAGTCACACGCAAAAATCTTGAACAGATGGCTCAGCCTCGCGAGATCTCTTTCGTTTTTCAGGATACGCAAACCAAAGAAGTCGTACGCGTCGATGGTCTCTTCGACGGCAAAAGCTGGAAGCCAACCGTCTACACATCCAATAATTTTCCTGTCATGACCGTGAAGGTGAGTGGCTTGTCGAGTTATACGTATTCTTTCCCGGGTACTCGTTATGTGATGCTCGCTGTAAAATATCCGCGCTGGACCGAAGTGCTTAGCAACAAAAAACGTATCGGCGTCGATGAAAAAATTGGCATCAAAACACCAAATCAAAAAGAGTTTCACACGCCTGATGTCATTGCTGCAGGTGCTGACATGTTAGGCGCTGTTGCTGACAAGGCTATTGCTGATCTCAGAGCACGCAATGTGGCCTCGCGCGCAAAGCCTGGTCAAAAACTTGCTGACGTCGCAAGCAAAGACTTGCTCTTCTCATTGTATGTGATGGAACATTCGAGTTTGACGGAGCTTCAGGCAAACCCAGATGCAACCGTCGACCGTTTTTTGGTGAATTACGCCATCAATCCAAAGACGGCATATAGTGATCAGCTTTCACATATGGGCGCACAAGGGATCGCGCAATTCATGCCGACCACCTATACCGGTCTTGCAAAGCGCACCGACCTCGGTCTTATTCAAGATGTGTATAAAGGTACTCGCGACCATGTAAATGTTACCAAGGCGGCCTTTGCTCTCATGGATGCCATGCAGGCTGATCTGCCAACAAGCTTGAATTCCGCTCCGCCAATCCGTCTCGCAGAGGCTATCGCGGGTTCATACAATGGTGGTAGCTATCGTGTGAAGACCCTCATCTCTCGTGATGTTTGGTATGACCAAATTGATGGCGTCTTGGCACGTAGCCAAGTCAAAGAACGTTCGCGTGTCCCAGTTGAAACGCTAGACTATATTAAGAAACTTCGTTTGGTGATGCCTGCGATCAAACGCAAGTCGGCACTCAGCCAGATTTAGACCTGTCATCGCGTGCATTCTCATCCGTTTAGAAGAGTGTCAGATCCTTAACCTTATCTTTTTTCTATGCAAAAACGAATGGTGGTTCCTTTGTTACTCTTAGTTGCTGTCGCTACTTCGGTGGCCGCAGCTCCTGCCACAGAAGCGGCGATCTTTCGCACGACAAAAGGCATTAAGATCACGCGCTTAAAAAAGCCACAAGCTTTTGGCGTCTTGTCGTCAGCAAACGGCGCTCTTGGTAGCGAAGCGGCTATCAGTGCACGCTCATCAGCAATGGTCGGCGGTGGCAATGCAGGCGTAGCTACGCCTGTCGCGCCACCTACAATGAACACGGGTGTCATGGTAGATGAAAAAATGATGATGCCATACCCAGGTCCAGACGGCGAATACACTCAGCTCGAAGTCGACTATAACTGGGCAACCGAGATCCCAACCATCACGGGTTCGGCTGATGTCTATCGCGCGATTCGCACCAAGCCTGATACGTCGCTCACAAAGTCATTGTTAAAGTCTGCTGGTTTGCCGGCGGCTCTCGCTGATAGCATTTCAGAAGTCCAGTCGCTCAACGCGTCATGGAAAGGTAAAAACAGTATTACATGGAGTTTTGACGCCATGAGCAATAGCCTCTCATGGTGGAAGGAAGTCGTTTACCCTCAGGGTGACCAAGGCCAACCTAAACTCGACGAAGCTCGCGCTATTCAAGTCGCTCAAGACTTTGTAAAAGCCAACGGCTTGACCGGCTATGCAACGACCGCTCCTGAGCTTGAAAACGCTCCATGGATCCGCCCAATGCTTGAGCAGACCTCCATGCCTTGCCCAATGGTAAAGATGGACCCAGCTGCTGCTTCGGCACGCGCTGAAGCTGCTCCTGATGCTCCGGCAACAGACAGCTCGATGATTGCTCCATGCTTCTGGTATCCACGCACTGTCAATATCGTCTATCCAGATGTTCGTGACGGCAAACGTGTTACCGATGCTTGGTCTGGTTATCCTCAGCAAGCGCTCACCATCACGGTTTCACTTGATACCTACGAAGTAACCGGTGGCTACGCAAACCTCCCAACCTCGCTCGAAGCGTCATCGTATCCGATGATCGACAAAGGCGCCGTTGAAGAAGCTCTTAAAAAAGGCGGTCGCTCGGCATACTACGGTTGGGGCAAAAAGGGCACGCGTGTTCAGATCCAATACAATAAGTTTGAACAAGTTGTGATGCGCTACGACTCCTGGAAGGACAATAAAAATGAAACCTACTTTGTCCCAGCGTTGCTTGCGACGGGTACGGTAGACGCCGGTGACGGAAATGGTTTGCAGGACTACCGCACCATTGTGCCGCTCATCAAGGCAGAATTTCTTGAAGAGATGCCAAACCCAATCATGTATATGAAGGGTGAAGCAGAGGCTACCGTAGGTGGTGATGCCGTGATCAATATGGTTGCGCCAACACCAGCTTCGACTCCAATGCCAGTAGAAGTAAAATAAGTACAAAACCCAAACACCTTCCCAGAAATGGGAAGGTGTTTTATACTCGCGCCTTCTATGATTACCCGCCAACAAGCCGAAAAGCTCATCGAAGAGCGCATCCCTGGCACCCGCAAAGGTTCTGATGAACCTGCCTATAAACACTCGCTTCGCGTTGCTGAAACCGTTGAGAAGTTTGGCTATGCCGAACCTGTAATTATCAGCGCCATCCTTCATGATGTGGTTGAGGACGGGGGAGTCACCTACGAAGAACTTGAGAAACTCGGATGCACTGAAGAGATCATCGAACTCGTCACCCTCTGCACCCACGATGACATGATCGAAAGCAACGAAGCTCGCTGGATTGATATGATGACTGGCCTCGTTCATGCGTATAACCCAGATGCATGGGCGATTAAAATCGCTGACGCTTGGGACAATATGAAGGGTGCTGAGACCATGAATCCAGACAGTCGTCGTTTCTTTCGTCAGGCAAAAACACCAATGCTCGCTGCTATCTCGCATGAACTTATGAAGGATACCGCGATTTGGAAGGGGTATTGGGAAGATGTGAAAATCTATCGTGATCGTGTATAAGCAAAACCCACCTAAGCAGTGGGTTTTTGATAAATGGCGGTAATCACTCTTGTGGGTGTTCCGTCTTCTTGCGTGCCAAAAGTGAGATGGTGTTGGTTTGGGTGACGAAGCTTAGTGCTATTACTGATCGCTTGATCGCCACCAATCGAGAAGCCGATATGGGTATGCATGGTATCTGGATCATGGTCGCGCGATGGCGCCCAGACGATCACGTCGCCATCCTTAGCTTCTTCGACGATCGTCCAACCAGATGCAAGAAGATCTTTCTCAATGCCTTTTACGGTGAGATGCGGTTGTTTGATATATTGAAAACGAAAGAGTATCCACGAAACAAAATTGCCACACGAGACATCACCGCCCTTGAGCGCATCAAAAAGTTCGCCCTTCTCATCTTCAAGATAGAACTCCTGAAACATTGACGAGCCAAGGCTATTTTTGATCGCAAAAAGATAGCTCGCAAAAACGGCCTTTGGGCTAAGAACAGGCTTTGACACGTCGGTCGAGACCGACGGTGTTTTGAATTGTTCCATATGACGTTATGATACCAGATGCTTCTTAATCGCGTTGAGCGTCTGGGCTTTTTGCTCAGCGAGTGAGCCATGTGCCGGGTCGGACACGAAGCGCGCTTGTTCTTGATTGCCAGTCGGCAAAAAGTCTTTGGTAATTTCGATCGCGCTATACGGTGCATGTGCATGCAAATCGGCCTGCCAAAGGGCGCCACGTTGCTGCAAGAGCAAGATCGCCTTGGTATTTGGGGTGTAAGACAAAAGGTCGTGCAAAAGGCCATCGAGGGCATTGTTGTCGGCTTTGAGTTCTAAGAGATCGGTGTCGGTAATAAATGTCCAAGCGAGGCCGGTTGTGACGTCTTGTTCGAGGCGCGAGAGGGCACGTCCCCACAATTGAAGAGCAGTAACCGAATGTGTACGCCAAAGTGTTTGGACAATCTCTTGGCGACGAGCGCCTTTTTCAAGAAGCGTCGAAGAACGTTCAAGCGTCTTGCCCGAGAGATGCGGAGTGCGAAAGCCTTTCGTTGCCGCAATCATGCCGGCCAAAAGCGCGGTCGCGATATCAGCCGTGATCTGTTGCGGATTCCACGCTTCAAGAAGGGTATAGAGCGATTCACAGGCCGACGAGCGTGTTGGATTCACGATATTCACCGTGCCCCATTGTTCATTGGCAGGGGAGGCGTCGATATTGATCGTGGTGAGTTCGTGCAAGGCGTTAAGCTCATGTTTGAAAACATTCTCAAGGCTATGGCGATCAGGAGCGCCCACGGCGATTACGAGATCATAACGCGCGTCGCCGCTCATAAAGCCCACGTCTTGAGTGCGCCACGCGCCATACTTTGGCACGACGGTAATATCGAGCGCACCATCACGCACATCATAAGAAAGCTCAGAGAGCGGTGTGTCTTTGACATTGAGGGTGATCTTGAGCGAACGCAGCGAACCAAGGCGCGTGCCAATCTCGATGCCAGCAGGCAAGTATGGGGGATACTGCTTTGCCTCAAAATCCGGGATCACGATATCGAACGATTTATTTTGGCGTTTGAGCCAAAGTGCCATACCCAAGACAGCACAAAGCGCATCAACCGATTGAGCTGAGCGGGCGGTGAGAAGCAAGTGCTTTGATCGGCCGATGGCTTCGATCGCTTGCTGTTCGAGAGTGAGGGCCATTAGGGTTCAAACTATAGAGAACGGGGGCCACTGTCAATCAAAAAGCCCATTCACAAAACGGGTTTTCTCCGCTATATTCTGCCGTATTCCTATGTCTGCATTCGAATCGTTCCCGAAGGCCTATCAGGCTGAAGAGGTTGAAGACCGTTTAAACGAGCTTTGGGCCGGTTCTGGATATTATAATCCAGATAACTTGCCTGACCGTAACCAAGGCGGGGAGCCGTATTGCATCGTGATGCCGCCACCAAATCGCACGGGTACCCTTCATATGGGTCATGCGACCATGTTAGCGATTCAAGACACGCTCATTCGCTTTGAGCGCATGCGCGGCAAAAAGACCCTTTGGGTCCCAGGCACCGACCACGCGGCTATCGCCACCCAGGTCAAAGTCGAGCAGCTCCTCATGAAGGAGGGATTTAAGGATCCTCGCAAAGAGCTTGGTCGTGAAAAGTTCTTAGAGCGCGTCATCGCCTTTGCTGACGACTCAGCGAATACTATTCGTACTCAGGTAAAGAAGATGGGTTCTAGTTGTGATTGGTCACGCGAAGCCTATACATTTGATGATGAACGCAATGCGGCGGTGAATCAGATCTTCTTGTCGATGTATGAAGATGGTTTGATCGAACGCGGTTTTCGTATCGTGAATTGGGATCCGCAATTTCAAACCACACTTTCAGATGACGAAGTACAAACCAAAGACGTAAAAGCAAAACTCGTCACGTTCAAATACGATAAAGATTTTCCGATTACGATTTCATCAACGCGTCCTGAAACAAAGTTTGGTGATACGGCTGTGGCCGTTCATCCGAGCGATGAACGCTATGCAGAATACGTTGGTAAA
>Ga0209277_10000451_pt1 | contig 20840 bp, 29 predicted proteins | sample JI81AbrownDNA_FD_187503 | JGI IMG/M metagenome (GOLD analysis project Ga0209277, IMG submission 187503) | Wastewater effluent complex algal communities from Wisconsin, to seasonally profile nutrient transformation and Carbon sequestration -... | ecosystem: Engineered > WWTP > Effluent > Algae... | reverse complement strand
AGTATTTCAGCCACAAGCTTGTGGCAGGGTGGGGGTGCTTTCAGCTTACAAACCCTTGCTCATTATTAAGGCATGCTGTAACTTCCAGTATGAGCCGCAACTACAAATTCCGGGATCAACAGAAACTGTATTTTGTTTCCTTTGCTACTGTCAATTGGATTGATGTGTTCGTCCGGAGGCAGTATAAAGACATACTGGTAGACAGTCTCAAGTTCTGCCAGCAACATAAGGGACTTGAGCTTTACGCATGGTGTATTATGAGCAGTCACGTTCATTTGATTATTGGTACAACGGGTGAAAAAATGGAAGATATCATGCGTGATCTTAAACGTCATACTGCCAAAGCTATCTTAAAAGCAATTTCAGATAATCCACAGGAAAGCAGAAGAGAATGGATGTTATGGATGTTCGGCCGGGCCGGAGAAAGGAACTCAAACAACGACAAATTCCAGTTCTGGCAGCAACATAATAACCCGATTGAACTTTTTAATAATGATGTTATGCAACAGAAACTGGATTATCTTCATGCCAACCCGGTTGAAGCTGGTTTTGTCAATGAACCCTGGGAGTTTCTGTATAGCAGTGCGAACGATTACAGCGGGGGGAAAGGACTGATTGATATTTTGTATATTGAGTAGACGTCAGTTGAAAACTGAAAGCATTTCAGCCACAAGCTGCAAGCTTGCGGCAGTTTAGAGAGGGTTGTTCCTAAGTAGTTCCATGCTCACTCGTTCGGATTTCCTTATTGATTAATATTCCTTTTTATTTTTCAACCGCTAATCCACCAGAAACGAAAAGCTTGCCGCTTTATATCCAGGTTTGTTTACCTGGCTTCTTAAATTCCGAAAGGTTTCCAGAGGTCCGCGGGTAGCGAACATGTTAATCAGCCATGCCGGAATAGAGCCGCCCGGATCTACGTGAAGCGTGAAAACAATATCTAGGTATTTATCTCTTGGCGTTACGGTCCAGTTGCTTTCGGTGTGCAAAATGCGGACTACACCGTCTTGCTCTTTGACGTATTGCGGCAGATTTTCTCCATCCACGGTAAGTATTCGGGTAAGGCTGTCCTGTGAAATTTTCACGCGCACAATAAAATCGCGGTTGCTTACTGGCCAGGGCACATCGATTTCAGAATGATAGATTAACTCGGTAGCCGAAATTGTTTTTTGCACGCGACAGAACTCGGTGGCATAGATCCACTCCGGGCTGGCCGGAATATCCAGCAACACGGCCGTAAGCTGCGACAGTGTGGCTTCAACCGTGCACTCAACTTTAACGGCTTTTATGCCGGAGTTTTCGACCGGGCTTGTGTAGACCTTTATTCCTTCTTCTTCATCTTTCAGTTCCCAGTCCTGACCGGCCGTTGCAAAAGAAATCAAACAAAATCCAATCATCAGGATCGTGCGTACTCTTCTGTTAAAGCATATAAAATACATATCGCGAATGTACTAGGTTCGCTTGGAAGTTCCGCAAAGCCGGGGTTTTCAACTTACCTGCAGGAATCGCTATCTTCGTTAATCATGAAGCAATACGTTTACCAGCTGATTGTAGACATTCACCAAGCCACCGGGAACTTTGCCTGGCCTTACTTAAAGAAGACTGAGGTAAGCCCGTTCGACTGGAAATCAATCGAAGAAGAAAGGATAACAGCACCCGTGCGGAACATACCAGCATGGACCGGCATACACCCTGAAATGCTCCCGCCTTCTGAGATGCTGAACGATGAACAGGTCAAAGCAATCCTCAAATCTTTAGTCGGGTTGCTGGCTGCGTGTAACTGCCATGTAGTGTTTCAAACTGAAGTACCCGAACGTTTCCAGTACGAAACCATTCGCCAGAACTTTGATCAGGATGTAAGAGTGTATGAATGGAACGATGGGTTCTTTGAATTCTGCAAGACTGGCACGCCATCCAAAACCTGTGCATTGGGTGAGCATTGTCAGTGTGCATTTTTTGGAGAGCTGTTTGAAGGAATGATCGAAGAAGATCTTTCACCCGAAGAGGAGCGTGCGCGCGACCTTGAGTTTGAAGTCCGGCACATTCAGAAAAAGTATGGTGATGAGTGGATGAAGTATTACCCGTATCACCTCGATAAAGACTATGATGATGAATATGGCAATCCTCACGATTATGGAATGGGGAGTAATGATGAGGAAGAGGGTGATGATTGGTGGAGGAAATAACGCTACTGGCATCGCGCACGGCAAGCGGGAGGAAATTGTGTGATCAGTGATCTCACCTTGCGTAGTGACTCAACAAGAGATTGCTGGTCTCGCTCAACCCAGCGCCCGCCTCAGTCGCTCGGCTGTGCCGAATGACGTCTATTAACCGGCATCTTGCCGTAGTTGATTTTCAAAAAATTTTTGCGAAGAGTACCACTGCCCCTTCCCTGTGTGAAACCACCACACCATAAAACTTTCTGAAAGATTGAGCGTAATTTTTTCCCGCTTTGTATCGTAACACTTTAAGCGATCTATTCCGGCATTGTATTTGGGGAATCTACAGGAGCAGCTGGAGTCAGTAAACACAAAAACAATAGGTATGAAAGAACTTAAATACTCAACAGAGATAAACGCCCCCAGAGCACACGTATGGAAAACGCTTTGGGATGACACAACTTTTCGGGATTGGGCGGGTATCATTGATGAAGGGACGTATATCAAAGGAGTTTTGAAAGAAGGAACTGATGTGGAGTTCATTTCTTCCGTGAATGGGTATGGGGTGACAAGCTTTGTTGAAAAATTTACTCCCGATCAGGTAGCATTCTTTCGGCACAAAGCCGATACGCAGGAAAGCGGAGCGAAGAGTCGCGACAACGAGTGGACAGGAACATCGGAGCGCTACGAACTTAGTGAAAGAAATGGAGGTACCGTATTAACGTTCACCACACAGGTTCCACCCGAACAGGAACAAACGTTCCAGGACAGGTTGCCCAAGGCCTTGGCAAGGATAAAAGAACTAGCGGAATGACTACTCAAAAGTTGGCGTGCGTTTGTAACGCATGCAAATCTCCCACAAGCTCTGCCTGTTCGGCAGACAAGTGCAAGCTTGCGGCAGGTTGGGGGCACAAGAAGCTGATACCCGCCACGGGGCCTCTCGTTAATTTGGAAGGCGTTTAGAAATATTTTGTTTTGCCTCGCGTTGTGCAAATGGTATCTTTACCCGTAAACAAATCCAACTCATCATGGCCACTACAAAAATTACAGTGAACAACAATGGTTCATTGAAAGTTGAAGGCGACTTCGAAATCGTAGACATGCAAGGCAATGCATATGGGTTGGAAGGCCGAACACTGGTGTCGCTTTGTCGGTGTGGATTTTCAAAGAACAAACCCTTTTGCGATGGTTCACACAAGGGCCAACTCGAACACGAAGCAATAGCGTTCAAGCTTCCCCCGCGTAAAGTTTAACCACATGGCGTCATCCGTAAAAATAGTGTCCTTACGATGATTTTTTCCCCAACACGGCAAAGGCAACATACCCTAAGCCGGTAAACAAGGTACCCATGAAGCCCAACAAGGCGGGCACAAACCATTTCTCCATAAAACTATCCACCAATACATCGGCAGGATTTTCGGGGTTAACCATGATGTCGATGCGCTCGTCCACTTCATATTCTTTCACATTAGAACCGGAGGTACTCACATAGGTATATTTTTTTCCTTCGTATTCATATTCAAATATGGGGGAGTACATGGTCGTTGAGCTGTTGTCACTGGTGCTGATATAACTATGAAAGTCCACCACGGTTCCGGTTACGGTAACCGCGGTTTTTTCAAATTGCTGATGGTCGTACACGAAGTAGCCGGCAACAACCAACATTACTATACCAATGCTCATGAAGATCAAGCCTACCAGGCGCCCTACCTTTGCGCCTGAGCGCTTCATATCTTCGGCCTTTTGCAGGAACTCCGGCTGGTCGAATTCAGGTTCTACTTCTTTTTCCAGTTGTTCGGCCAGCAGCAGGGCTTGCTCTGCATCGATGGCCAGCACCTGCTGGAAGTACCGCACCGCTTCCAGCTTTTCACCCATCTCGATCAGGTCGATGGCGTGTTCTTTTTGTTCAGGCGTGAGTGTCATGAAGGAAAGTTACTGAAAGTCAGTTTATTTTCTGGGTGCCTGTAACAATTTACTATCTTAACAGTCATTGCACGTTAAGTCATACTACTATGAATGAGCATCAAAATGAGTTGGTTAGAACTGCCCGTATAGCCGGAGTTTGGTATTTAGCGTTGGCTATTTCCGGTGTGGTTGGTTTTCTTGTGTTACACCCACAGATATATGTGTCGGGCGATCTGGCTCAAACCGTTGCCAACTTAAGCGAGCATGAAACGATTGCCCGGCTGCGTCTGTTGCTGGAGTTCGCAATCGTGGTTTCGCAAGCGGTGGCCGCGGTTTATTTCTTTAAGCTTTTTAAAGACATCAATCATGTTGCGTCATGGGCATTAGCCGCGTGGGGCACCATGAATGCTGGTGTGATTATGATCAGCGCGATAGCCATGGGTGGGGCTATCAATGTGGCCAATGGAACGTTACCGGTGAGTGACAAACTGATCATCATACAAATATTCGATCAACTTATTAGAAACGCCTGGAGCGTGGGTGGTCTTTTCTTTGGACTTTGGCTGATACCCATGGGGTATATAATCGTGAGCTCGCAACGGATACCCGTATGGTTGGGTCGCACCTTGATACTCGGTGGTGCGGGCTATATCGCCAGCGCCTTTTTAAGTTACGCTGGCTTCAGCATTTCATGGATCGATATGTTAACGATACCGGCTACCATTGGTGAATTCTGGATGATCGGCTACCTGCTTATTTTTGGAATCCGGCCACAGCAATAACCGGTAACCCTTTTGAGTTGCCGCCAACTGGCGCAAGCGTTCGCTTCGGCCTAACGTGTCGTAAAGGAGATAAAAATTCTTATTCTTTGAACTTAAAGGATAAGCTAAGCTTAGTCCGGTAGGCAGTTATTTTTCCTTTTTCAATTTTAACATCCTGAGAAAGAACTTCCGCGATGCGAAGGTCATCTAACGTCTTGCTTGCGCGCTCAACCGCAATTTTCGCAGCATCTTCCCATGATTTTTCACTTGAGCCAATGACTTCAATTACTTTGTATACAGCAGACATACTATTATAAGTTTAGTGAACACTTAATGTAGTGACTATTGTGCAATAATCATAACGAGCTGTGGTGAGATTCAATGCGCATCTGTCAGCAGCACAGGAACGTCATTGCGCTGCGCCAGCCCTTTGGCTGGAGGGAGTAAACGCAGAACTCTGGTAACACACTTTTCAATCGACCGAAGCAATCCCCTCCATTAACGCACAAACCGAACAAGCAGCAGAGACCGCTGTGCTTTCTATCTGGGGATTGCCGCGCGTGTCGCTACGCGCCTCGCTCGCAATGACGGCAGAAACCTCCATGCTCTCTATTTGGGGATTGCCACGCGTGTCGCTACGCGCCCCGCTCGCAATGACGTTATGTCAAGTCACCACGTCACCACATCTTCACTTCATCAAATAAATCCTTCCACTCAGGATTCATAGAATTTATCAGTCGCTCCTTTTTCTGTCTGGACCCGGCCTTAATCTGTTTCTCACGATCAATGGCTTCTTCAATAGAGTAGAATGCCTCATAGTAAACCAAGACGGTTAAATTGTACCGTGCCGTAAAACTCTTTGGATATATTCCTTCCTTGTGCTCCACAACCCGACTATACAAATCAGCAGTAACGCCAACATACAATGTTGTATGATGAATGTTTGTCATGATGTATATACAGCCACCCTTTTCCATATCTCTAAAATACTGAAAACGAGTGAGCAATACAGACCGTCATTGCGAGGGAGTAAACGCAGCATTCTGGTAATATACTATCCAATCGACCGAAGCAATCCCCCTTCTCAACGCACAAACCGAACAAGCAGCACAGACCTCCGTGCTCTCTATTGGGGATTGCCACGCGTGCCGCTCCGCGCCCCGCTCGCAATGACGTACCCAACCGTCATTGCGCTGCGCCAGCCCTTTGGTTGGAGGGAATAAACACAGTTTTCGCGCATCACCTCACCCTCTTCACCTTACGTTCACCTTGCCAGGATCGGAAAAGAAAATAGCAACCCGGGGCAATGGCGAGTAAGCCGAACAGGACGTGTTTGAGAATCCACCCGTTGAGGGTAGTGCTTGCCAACGCCTTAATGCGATGAATGTTCGGAGCTTCGGGGAGGTATTGGATGTCTAATGACTGGCCGGTTCGAAAACCTTTGTCGGTAGAGTTTCCCGGAACTTCTACAACGCCTGAAAGCTTCTCACCCGCAGGTGTTGTAAATTCATACTTGATAAAAAAGTAGCGAGTCAGGTTGCCATTGTCTTCGCGGTCTTCGAAATCGTTCACATCCGTGGCGAGCCCCTGAACCGTAACACCACGGCTCATGAGTTTAAAATCATTAAAAGGATTGCCCAGAATAATAAAGAAGGCAACGATACCGAGTGCGAGAAGACCCAGGCCGTTACGATAGGGTTTAAGGTTGCGCAGTAAATTGTTCATGACAAGTGGGGGTGAGGCTTTGGTTAGGTAAGATAGCGAAGTGTAGGTCCCAATAGCTATCGGGAGCTACGCGCCCCGCTAGCAATAACGTTAATGCATCCGGATGATTGCTTATCTTTAGCCATCGATGATCGCTAGGATCAGACAGTTGTGAATTCCGCAAAGCATGAACTATCAGACTTTCCAGCCGCACCCTGATTTAGCGCCCCTGGTGAAATGCTACTGGTCGCTCGAAGCCGCGGCCACCGACACTCCGCAACGGCAACGCATTATACCTGACGGGTGCATGGAAATGATTTTCATTTTAGGTGACGATATAAAACGGTATACCTCTGAAACCGAAAGTATCGTTCAGCCGCGGGCGGTGGTGGTGGGGCAGATTTCAAAGCCGTTCGTAATCGAACCCACCGGGCATGTTCACTGTTTCGCGGCCCGCTTTTACCCGCACGGGTTTTCGAATTTCAGTGCGGTTCCGCTTCAGGCGTTAGAGAATAAGGAAACTCACATCGCGCACGTGGTGGGCGAAATTCCAGCCCGGGAACTTGAACTAAAAATTATTTCAACTGAAACGAATGCGCAGCGCATCGAGGCGGTGGAAGCTTTTCTCCGCGGAAAGCTCAAGGAACAATCAACCCTCGACCACATTGTTAAAACAACCATTGATATGCTCTTGTCAACCAATGGAAGCGCGCCCATCAAGGCGATTCTAAAAGAAGACTTATCGAAAAGGAGACAGCTCGAACGGAAATTTTTTAAACAGGTTGGGTTGAGTCCCAAACAATTGGGAAAGGTTATCCGGCTGCAGGCAGCGTTGAAATTATTGCTGAATCATCAGGGCGGTAAGCTCACCGAGATAGCGTATCAAAGTGATTACTACGATCAGGCTCATTTCAATAAAGATTTCAAGGATTTTACCGGCATTAACCCCAAAGACTTTTTGCAAGACGATGAGATGAAGCTCTCGGCTGTTTTTTACAGCAACGAGTAGCTGTCGCATTTTTACAATTCCAACTTGCTTCGCGTTGCTTTCTTTACGCAACGAAACCCTAAACAAAAGAGAAATGAAAAATCGGATACTGGCCGCAGGATTAGTTCTTGCCATGAGCCTGAGTGCGTGCAACCGGCAAGATCAATCAGGCGTACCCGCACAGCAAAATGATCCGATAGCTATCGGATCAGACACAACTACTAAAACAGAAACTATGCAAAACTTAATTTCCATTGTCGAAATCCCCGCGACCGACTTTCCACGCGCCCTAACGTTTTACCAGGCAGTATTAGCCGTAACGATTCAGGAAGTTGAAATGGAAGGAGTAACGATGGGTATACTTCCGAATGCGGAAGGAACGGTGAATGTGGTATTGGCAAAAGGCGGTGACTACAAGCCGACCACAGATGGAGCCGTTGTGTACCTGAATGCAGGAAAAGATTTGCAGCCCATGCTTGACCGGGTAAAACAAAACGGAGGGCAACTATTGGTACCCAAGACAATGATCAGTCCTGAGATGGGCTACTTCGCGCTGTTCATAGACACCGAAGGAAACAAGCTTGGCCTGCACTCGATGCAGTAGTTCAGTGATTGCTTAACCCTTCTTAACAAAAATTGATTTTAACGCCATGGCGCCAAAGCCGTCTATTTTACAATCAATGTTGTGATCGCCACTGGTGAGCTTGATGTTCTTCACTTTTGTTCCGGCTTTGATAGGCTTGGGTGCACCTTTCACGGGCAGGTCTTTGATCAGTACAACCGTATCGCCATCCACCAGCACATTGCCGTTGGCATCTTTCACAACCGAGGAATCGGTTTCCGCTTGTATAGACTCTGTGACTTCTTCAGGGTTCCACTCATGGCCGCATTCGGGGCACATCATGGAAGTACCGGTGGGGTAGCCGTAGGGTGAGCTGCACTTGGGGCATTGAGTGGATTCAGGCATGGTTGACAATTTCTTATTCTATGCGCAAAGCTATCAATTAAGCACGTCATTGCGAGCAAGTAACTCGCAGAATTTAGATAGTCCACAGCATCACGACCGAAGCAATCCACTTCAGTCGCTCGGCTGTGCCGAGTGACAGCTATTAACCGGCATCTTGCCGTATTTAATTTTTCTAATTTCTTGCTATCCTGGATTGATGTCTGAATTGCGCAAGGCAAATACTGATTATACATACTTCTTACGCTCACATGCGTGATGTCACCGCTGAAAGTTTTGCCAACGTAAGACCTGAGGTCTTGAAGATAGTGGTCACTCGGCACAGCCGAGCGACTAAGAGAGAGTTGTGGTAACGGTTGACTATTGAAGACAGAATTCATATGCCTTGCAGGGAGTTGTGTATGCGGTGAATAATAACGTTATTTACCGCATATTTTGCGGAGAATGAGTAAATACATTCATTTATTAAAGGATTGGCCGGCTTTCAAATGGGACGATGAGAAAATTATATTGCCGCTTGCTACAGTAAGGCATAAGCAAGGCAGACTTCTTGGAAAACTTGAAGGATTAGGCTTTCGGTTGAGGGAAGAAGCTACGCTTGAAACGTTAACGCAGGATGTAATTAAGTCTAGCGAAATTGAAGGAGAAAAATTGCCATCCGATCAGGTACGGTCGTCAATTGCAAAGCGTCTCGGAATTGAAATCGCGGGTGAAGTTTCAATCAATAGAAATGTTGATGGTGTAGTCGGGATGATGCTTGATGCAACTCAACGATACGATTCACTACTCACGAAGGAGCGCCTATTCGGATGGCATGCATCACTATTTCCAACAGGGAGAAGTGGCATGTATAAAATACAGGTTGGCCGTTGGCGGGATGATGCAAAAGGTCCGATGCAAGTTGTGTCAGGTGCCATGGGAAGAGAGAAGATACACTATGAGGCTCCCGCAGCGGAAAGGACTGATGGTGAAATAAAAAAGTTTCTTGCGTGGTTTAATGAGACGGCAAGCGTGGATGCAGTTCTCAAGGCAGCGATAGCACATCTGTGGTTTGTTACCATTCACCCATTTGATGACGGTAACGGCCGTATGGCCAGAGCAATTGCCGATATGCAATTGGCAAGAGCTGATGCAAATCGCCAACGCTTCTACAGTATGTCAGCACAGATTCAGCGAGAACGAACTGTTTATTACGACATCCTGGAGAAAACACAAAAGGGAAATCTGGATATTACCCAATGGTTGTTGTGGTTTATCGAATGCCTTAACAGAGCAATTTCATTGTCAGAAGAAAATTTATCAGGGGTGACGCAGAAAGCAAAGTTCTGGGAAGTGCATCAACATGTTATTTTAAATGAAAGGCAGCGAAAAATGCTCAATAAGTTGATGGACGGATTTGATGGTAAATTAACATCCTCCCGGTGGGCCAAGATCGGAAAGTGTTCTACGGATACTGCGCTGAGAGATATACAAGATTTAATTGATAAAAGAATTCTGGTTAAGGAAGAAGGTGGCGGGAGAAGTACGAGTTATCGAATTAAACTTCATTCCGGCTCCTAGACCCTAATTGCGCTGCGCGCTCCTTTAGCGCGAGCTAGGGCCGTGAAGTGTATGATCGTGCAGCAGCGAAGCAGCGTGATTGCTTACCCCTTCTTCACGTAAATAGATTTTAACGCCATGGCGCCAAAGCCATCTATTTTACAATCGATGTTGTGATCGCCACTGGTGAGCTTAATGTTCTTCACTTTCGTGCCGGCTTTAATCGGTTTAGGTGCGCCTTTCACGGGCAGGTCTTTGATCAGTACAACCGTATCGCCATCCACCAGCACATTGCCGTTGGCATCTTTCACAACCGAGGAATCGGTTTCCGCTTGTATAGACTCTGTGACTTCTTCGGGGTTCCACTCATGGCCGCATTCGGGGCACATCATGGAAGTACCGGTTGGGTAGCCGTAGGGTGAGCTGCACTTGGGGCATTTAGAGGATTCAGGCATGGTTGACAATTTCTTATTCTATGCGCAAAGCTATCAATTAAGCGCGTCATTGCGCTGCGCCCGCCTTTGGCGGGAGGGAGTAATTCGCAGAATTTAAATCGTCCACAGCATCACGACCGAAGTAATCCCGAAGAAGAGTGCATGAACGAATGAGCAGCAGAAGCCTGTGTGCGCTCTATTCCGGGATTGCCACGCTCGATCATCAACTCGCTCACCATAGATATTTCACTACTCGCTCGCAATGACGGTAACGATTAAGTTGAGATTCTAGAATAAGATTTGTGGCAATAAATTAAAAAATCAATACCCTTGTCATCCCCACATGCCAACTGCACCATTCAGGACAAGGGTATCAAAGCAATGGTGTTATTTTTTGAATAACCTGCCTCCAAGTACCAACACCAGGACAAACCCGATCAGGAAAATGAAGAACAGCACTTTAGCAATTCCTGCGGCACCTTCCGAAATTCCTCCGAATCCGAAAATAGCCGCTACAATTGCGATGATGGCGAAGATGACAGCCCAGCGTAACATAATTTTATGAGTTTAGTTTTACCGGACGCATAACAATTCGGTGCCAGAAAAAGAAAACCTGATTTGCCCGTCAATCCGGGCCCCGGCATTCACATCGTTCTCAAAAATGGGGTAGCGCCAGCATTTTGTGTGTATTAAATCCCCAGCGAACAAGAATGGCCGGGGGTACGTTATAGTGACGGGAAGCTTATCCATGGTAATACTGTACGTGCACACTGGCACGCTTTTGTTAACAAAGGCATACGCTATACAGTACGGTGTCTGGATGAGCTCTAATAGAACAAACTATAGTATTAAAATGACGAACGTTGAAAAATCAAATGCACGTGAAATGGGGTTTCAGCTTCAACGTGATTTTAAATTTCACCTGGCTCAGGAAATCGATCTTAGCCGGTTAACAAAATTCATTGAAACGGGAGATTCTGCTGCCGTTGACCACGAGCTCGCTCAACTTACGATCCTGTACTCGGATAAGATTAAGGAAAGGTCCGGGTCAACTCACTGTTAAACTTGCAGATGTTTTAGAAGCAGGTATTATGCTAATCCGGAAAATCATTGGGTGCAGCACACCTGCGCCAGTATTCCATGATGGAGAAGATCGTCTTCTCCAACTCAACCTGTGATGATTGCTTCACAAAGAAGCCCTGAACAGATAAACTATATGCATCAATAACGGATTTCTGATTCATAGCCGTAGAAAAAAACAAGTAGGGGATACACTTGATATTCAGCTTCTCGTCAAGTTTTAATTTTTCACGCAGCTCAAAGCCGTTAAGCTTAGGCATATTGATATCCGACAGAATCAGGAAAGGAGGTTCATCGGAGGTGTTGATAAAATCAAGCGCCTCCTGGCCATCGAAAAAGAACAGGATCTTATTTGGATAATTCAGCTTGGTGAAGATCTCTGTTAAAAAATGCTGGTCATCGGCATCGTCTTCGATAATAATTACGGGGCCATTCTTATTCACAATAGACGCCTTTTTGGTTTCTATTGCATCGTTATTGGGTTTCATCGGGCAAGGGTTATAGGAAAGACACCGCCTTTCCATGAATACATAAATTATACTATAACCGCGTTAGGCTGCGGCTTCAATGGCTTTAAGAATGTCACGGATAACGTGAGAAGGTGTTAAAAGCAACGGATAGTTGAAAGAGGCTAAGAAAAGGAGCAGTAGATGAAGCTTCCTCAGGACTGTTGCTATCTGACTGTCAAAGATACCCTTATTAAGAATGGCTTCCTATATAAAGCAGGTATAATCCATTGCTAAAACAGGGTAATGAGGTATTTCGCCATGGCATCATAGTCATGGATGGAGCTGGGCTTTTGCCAATACCGGTCACAGCCTAATACCATGCATTTCGCTTCATCGTCCTTGTTGGATGATCCCGACAGGATAATTACCGGAATTCCAGCTAGTGCCCGGCTGGCTTTCATGTCAGTCAATACTTCGAAGCCCGTTTTGCTATGCATGTTGAGGTCAAGGATGATAACTGCCGGAAGGCTCTTCCGCGGTGAACTCTTGAGCAGGTCCATGAGCAACGCTCCATCGCTTACATACCGGGTTTCCCCTGAATATCCATTTCGTTGAAGCGCGTCCTGGAACATTTCCAGATCTTCATTGTCATCGTCTGTCAGCCAGATCATAAATTCTTTTTACAGCTATAGCATTTTTGTGTCCACGTAATTTAAACTGACCGTTGGTCTCCTGTTCAACAGACACTATCCCAGGGGATGTAATACTGCGATTCAAGTAGGGGGAAGGGAGTCATGCTTGGTATAACGATGGTTGATAAGGGAATTAAATCTCCAGTTTGAGGAAATTAATGGTGATGGCAGATGTTCAATCACAAAATTGTGGTTGGGCGTGGGGGTAAATAAGCAAAGATTAATTCGTCAGGTTGCCCGGAGGCAGAAGGCTATTCCTGTTTTCGATATTGCCTCGCATAAGTACAGCCAAAGCCGTACCTTTGCCACCCTATGAAGAGAATAGTCGCGGCCCGGAAACTATTGGGCGTAGAGAAGGGAGCAACCTTACAGGAATTGAAGACCATTTACAGGACCTTCATGAAGGAATGGCACCCGGATAAAATCCAGGATAATCCTGACGCCAAGCTGGAAGCAGAAGAAAAAAGCAAAAGCTTTATTGAATCGTATCATTTGCTGGTGAGCGTGGCACCCGAGACGCACGAGCTGCAGCGTGAGCAATACGAACAGACGATGAATTCCTCGCGCCTTATCGACTTTCAGTACAAAGGCACCACCTTACAAATCAGTTTTGCAGACGGCAGCAGTTACGAGTACTTCGGTTTGCCGAAGAGTGTGTATAACAACCTCGTGAATTCAAATACACCCGATCGTTTCGCCCGCAGACACATCTACCACAGCTATGTGTACCGGCAGGCAAGCAAGGCCATGGCAGTTGCGTAACACTGTCAATTAACAATTATCAATATTCAATTGAAAATTGTTAATTGCTAATTGTTAATTGTTAGTTGCTAATTGCTTGCTACTTTACCCTATGGCAAAAATCATTCGTAGTACATACCCGAAAGAAATAAGCATCGGCCTCCTGCTCCTTGTTCTGGTGATTACGGCTTTTTTATCACTCCGGATATTTGACGGACATGCTGCCAGGCTGAATGAAGGGAAAAATATATACCTGGCTGCAGCGATGGTGGGCAGCGCGGTTGTAATCATGATGCTGGTGCTGTGGGAGGAATTTTTATTTCCGATTCGGGTGAAGCTCGATGGAGATGTAGTTGTTTTTCAAAATCACCGGTCGAAATTGAAAAAGCAGGCGATGATCTTCTGTCTGATCCCGCTTATTTTTATTGCGGTGTATACGCTGTATGCTGTTAACCTGTTGGCCTTTAGTATCTGGGCAGCCATTTGTATTATTTCACCCATAGCCGGAAAACTGATCTCAGGCATTAAAAACTACAACGACTTTCTGAAGCTGACGGACGATAGGCTCGAATACAAGAACAACGAGAAGGAGGGTGGCTTCGAATTGAAGCATGTACAGCAAATCGTACTTCTCAAAGACGAAACAAAAGTTCTTCATAAGATACAATTGATCCTGACCAACGGCCAGTCCGTACTGATCGACCTGGATGAGATGGAACTCGAAGACTACTGCGTTTCCATTGATGAATACCTCAACACGCATTATAAAACGCTGGTAAAGGAAGCTAACGCTGCCGAGTAACCGGATAACCGTACCTTTACCCGATGGATACCTCTGGCATCATCGCACAACTTGAACGGCATCTTTCGCTCGAAGAAAAAGAAAAACTCTCTTTCACCTCGGCATTGATTGCTGCACGCCTCAAACAGGGAGACTTTGCCGAAGTTGCCGGAAAAATTACTTCGAGCTTTATCTACGTAAATTCCGGTTGCCTGATGTCGTACTTCACCGATGCAGACGGGAGCGACCACGTAATTCAGTTTGCGGTATCCGGCTGGTGGACCGGTGATCTTCACAGCTTCACAAGTGCTGAGCCTTCTATTTATTCAACCCGCGCATTGACTGACAGCGAAGTTTTCTATCTCCCGAAGGATGACATGGAAACGCTGCTGGAGAAATTCCCCAGGCTTGAACGCTATTTCCGGATCCTTTTTCAAAACTCCATTGTATCGCACCAGCACCGGTTGATCCAGAACCTCTCCGTTACAGCGGATCAGCGCTATGAAAACTTCAGCAAGCGGTACCCCACACTTGAGCAATATGTTCCGCTGAAATATATCGCATCCTACCTCGGCATTACGCCCGAGTTCCTCAGCAAGATCAGGCGAAAACGCTCCGGTAATTAAGATCTTAACCTGGTTCAAGGCACCTTCACGCCTTTCTTAACCTGGTTCAAGTCCAAACGGCTAACCCGGCCTTACTTTTGTCGTGTAATCAATCACAACTAAAAACAAATTTTATGACAACAGCAGCCGTACAAACCAAATGGGCCATTGACCCTACACATACTGAAGTGCAGTTTAAAGTAAAGCACCTCGTGATCGCTACCGTGACCGGATTCTTCAAGAAATTCAGCGGGAGCGTTGAATCAAACGGAGATGATTTTGACGGTGCATCCGTAGCGTTCAGCTTAGACGTTAACAGTATCGACACCAACCAGCCTGATCGTGACGGCCACCTGAAATCAGCTGACTTTTTTGCAGCCGAGCAATTTCCAACCCTAGATTTTAACGGCACGTTGGTAAAGCAATCCGGTGACGAATACAAACTAACCGGTGACCTGACCATCCGCGGCACAACCAAGCCAATTGAGTTTGCCGTTGAGTTTGGCGGAACGATGGTTGATCCGTGGGGTAACACCAAAGCGGGCTTTGAGATTAACGGCAAAATCAGCCGCAAGGAATATGGCTTAACCTGGAACGCACTGACAGAATCAGGCGGCATGGTAGTAAGCGAAGACGTTAGAATTCATATCAATGCCGAGTTGGCAAAAGGTTAACAACTGTTAATCTTCATAAAAGTCCTGTATACACGTGTATGCAGGACTTTTTATTTTTCAACCAACCGCTTTCAGGCATGAGAATTGCAAAAGCTTGTTGCGAAACCTATGTTTTATTCAGAACTTGTTTACGCAAACCCGGAATCCAATAAATTTCCAGTTTAACCCATAATCAGGTTACTACAACAAATGAATTGCTACATGAACGTTCTGAAAACAGGTGTACGAAGTTTGTTGTGCATTGCATTCATCCTGGTTTTTTCAACGAAGCTTTTCAGTCAGCTTTCATTTTATAATACCTCAACCGAAGACATTTATATCGCAATCCGGTTTGTTGAGAAGGGCGTTTGGAAAACGCAAGGGTGGTTTAAGGTTGGTCCGCTGCAGGCAGAAGAAGTTCTCCCGAAAATTACGAGCCGGTACTACTATTTCCATGCGCGTTCGGGCGATGAAAAGATGATGTGGTCGGGTACCGAGGCATCTGGATGGGTACATAAAATAAATTTCTCCACAACGATTGACGGGAAAAATTATTCAGGCGATAGCGGATATGAGCAAGTAGGAATGAAAAAACTTGACGTCAACACGTCTACCACCTACACACACAGACTGGATTTCAGAACCAAATTAGTGATGGAGCTGGAAAAGTATTTCTCAAAACCCAATCTTGATCCGGTTGAAGGAATGTATTCCATATCGGATGACATAACAACGCAAACCAATGGAGGTGCCGGTGCTGTATTCACCACGAACGAAAAAAGAGATCACTGGGCTAAAGTGGCGATTGTAAAAGATACGCTTTCGGTGTCCAGAAACTATATTGAGTTTGTGCTGGAAGCGGAGAATTTTAATGAGGGTGAAGTGCGGGCTGAGTTTCTTAAGACCAATCAGAGCTCAACTATATTTATGAGTGAGCAGCGGGCAAAGTCGAAAGAGTCTACCCGGTCGGTTGTGCTTGAGTTCAATCCCGGCACAGGAATCCTGGAGGGTAAATTCGAATACACAGGTCCGCGCAAAAAATATACAGTAGCAAGGTCGTACCTGAAGTACTTCCCGAAATAGCTCCCGGCCCTGTGCCGGGATCCCCTGATCCGATTCGCGGAATGGATTTGATGGCTCGAATTTTCTATTTTATTGAAAGCATGGATTTTAGATGCGCATTAATCTTCGTTTCTTATAAGGGGATGCCGGAACAGGTCCAACAAAGAGTTCTTAAAAATACTAAGTCAACCCTTCAAAACTATATCGCGCATTCTCCCAGAAACTGTCGAGTGCAATGATCCTCGGTTTAAAAAATGAAATCAGGTCGGGCCATTGATCTTTATTGAAGATAGAAACATCAGTTAATTCTTTACCGATCCGGCTGATTACGCGGCCATCCGGTAACGTTACAGTTGGCTGCCACGCCCATTCTTCTTCGAGGGTGCTGTGAAGAAGTTCTTTTAATTCTAAAAACTGTTCAAAAAATAATTCGCGGATTTCAGCATCCCGGTGCTCAAGCGTGATGGAAATGAAAGCGCCTTTCGGACCGGCATCCATGCGGAAGTGTACATCGCGGATGCGGGTGTGATAGTTGATCCAGTTTACGTTGACCCCTTCAGCCGATGGCACTGGATTCATGTACCTACCGAAGGCTGTCCAGAATTCCTGCCGGATGGTTGATGCTTCTCCACGTGAATACATGATGGCAAGGTAACAGAAACAAATCACCCTTCGACAGGGTCAGGTGACATAGCGCAGTTGTCAGGCTGAGCTTGTCGAAGCCTGAGGCAAAAGTCGAAGCTAAATCACGTTAACACCTGATTTTAATCATATCTTTTTCCTCTCGTTTTTTTGTTATTTTAGAACATTAAAATAACCCTTAATTTTTATGAAAAGAATCCTCGTTCCCACCGATTTTTCCAAGCCTGCTCAAATTGCGGTTGAAGTCGCGAGTGACATCGCTAAAAAATCAGGTGCTGAGCTTTTACTTCTACATGTTATCGAAGAAGCAACTGGCGGCTCGTTTAATGTGGAGGGCCAGGTGAGCCTGGAAGGAAACATGGAAGAAAAGATGTTTACGCTTGCGCTGATCAAGAAGGCAAGAAAGCAAATGGAAACATTACTCAACAGCAGTGTGCTGGAAGGTGTAAAGGTAAAATCTGCGCTGCGGATGGGAACTCCGTTTCATGGAATGCGAACCATCATTACAGACAGTAAGGTTGACCTGGTGGTGATGGGAACAGCAGGCCACACCAAGGTGGAGGAGATGATCATTGGAACCAATACCGAAAAAGTAGTACGTCACTCAAAATGTCCTGTATTAACGGTTCAGAAAAAACCCGCTAAAACAGACGTTAAAAATATTGTTTACGCTACCGCACTCAGCAAAGACGAGGAGCCGTTTGCCAATGTGGTGAAGCAGTTTCAGGGTTTATACGATGACTCCATTGTACACCTGGTTCGGATCAACACTCCGGGAAATTTTCAGCGTGACGTGGTGGTAAGAAAATACATGCAGGATTTCGCCAAGAAGCAAATGCTTAAAAAATATACCATTAACATCTTCAACGACCTGAGTGAAGAAGAAGGCATCATCTATTTTGCCGACAGCATCAATGCCGATATGATAGCGATGGCTACGCATGGCCGCACCGGGTTTGCACATGTGCTTGCCGGAAGTATTGCCGAGGATGTGGTGAGCCACAGTAAACGCCCGGTGTTAACGTATGTAGTGAAGAAATAGGCTTGGTACTGACCCTTCGACAAGCTCAGGGTGACATAGCGTAATTGTCAGGCTGAGCTTGTCGAAGCCTGGGCCTGACTCTACCACAGTGTGAAAGATTACTATTCCATCCTTCGCGTTAGCCGGAGTGCTGATATCCGAACAATTAAGCGGTCGTACCGGCTGCTTGTTCAGCGATATCATCCGGATATTAATCCAGATCCCCAGGCCGCGGAACTTATCAAAGAAATCAACGAGGCGTATGATGTGCTGAGTGATCCGGTAAAGAAGCAGGAGTATGATTTCCGCCTCATCAACCCATCGTATCAACGTCCGGTTTATCAGGAGACCCCGCATCGCGATCCGCGATATAGAAGACCATCCAGACCTGTAAAAAAAGAAAATCGTCAGCTGGAGCTTATGAAGAACTATGTTCACCTGGCCGTAAAAGTGAGCTGGGTTGGATGCTTCGTTTGCCTTTTCCTGTTAATAGATTTTTGCATTCCGCGCAACGTAGTGAAAGACACCGTGATCGGACTGTATACCAATAGTTCGGGCAGATCGAGAAGTCATGTTGTTGTGTCAGCGTCAGGTCAACGAATCAAAATCGGCTTTGAAGATCTGCGCACCATGACAGAGGGCAGTACGATTGAGATTACAAAGACCGCCATCACGTCCACCGCCATTAAAATTTATGTACCTGAAAAAGCACATACGATAATCAGTATGGCCACGCTTTACCGCACATACGTATTTGTGCCGCTACTGTTGGTGGTGACGTCCGTGTTGGGGCTTTTGATGCGGAACTGGATTGAACTTCAGTTTAATTTTGGAATTGTAAGCTTCGTTCTGCTTATCTTTACACTCATTCTGATGTTTAAGTAATGGCCAAGAAAAACGACTGGAAGAACCGCGAAGGCGTGGTGTTCTCAACGAGCAGCGATTTTAACTATCAATATCAGCAGGAAGAGAGTCAGACAACGTTGCCCGCCCAGCAGCAAAATCTTAAAGTGCAGCTCGATAAAAGCATGCGTGCCGGTAAGCAGGTAACGCTTGTAACCGGTTTTACCGGGAAGACGGGTGACATTGAAATCCTCGGAAAGCTGTTGAAAACCAAATGCGGTGTAGGCGGTTCCGTGAAAGATCGTGAAATTATTATTCAGGGTGATCACCGCGATAAGATCGTTCAGATCCTGATCAAGGAAGGCTACAAAGCTAAGCGAGTGGGATAGAATAAAATTATTAATGACGAATGTCGATTGACGAATAAATTTTGTCGTTCATTCACATTCTAAATTCGTCATTCGTCAATTTCTAATGACTTCCATCAAACCATTCTTTAAAAGGAGCAACTTTTTCGCGGCTGACGATGATCTCCTTATCAAACTCCTGCGTTAACGTGATCTTCAGCCGGCTGTTGGAATAAACAATCACGTCTTTAATGGAGTTGATGTTGAGAATGTACGTGCGGTTGATACGGGAAAAGAGTTTAGGTTCGAGCAGATCTTCCAGGGTTTCCAGCGTATAATCGATAATGAACTTACGGGTTTGCGTAGTGACCAGATACACATCCCGGCCATCGGCATAAAACAATGCAATCTGATCGCTGGTGATCGAGCGGATATGATCCCCCAGCTTTACCATAAACCGGTTTTTATACGCAGCAGTTTTAGGCGTAACAAACACTTCCTGGAGCTGTTCAGTTTTTTGTGAGTTCCACTGTAACTGCTCGCGAAGATTCTCAAGTTTTTTCAGACTGGCTGATAAGTCGGAAAACGTAATGGGCTTCAGCAAATAATCGATGCTGTTAACCTTGAAGGCATCTAATGCAAATTCATTGAAAGCTGTAATGAAGATCACCGGCTTTTTAATCATCACCTGTTGAAAGATCTGAAAGCTTAATCCGTCTGTGAGCTGGATATCCATAAAGATCAGGTCAATGGACTCCTGCTTTTCCTGAAGCCAGCTAACTGCATCTTTAACCGAAGTAAGATGCGCAGCCACCTGGATGGAGCCATCGTACTTCACCAGATAACGGCTCAGCTTTTCAGCAGCAGGAATTTCGTCTTCAATGATTATTACCTTCATGGTCAATGCGTCAGCGCTTCCTCTGCGAGACGCAGCACGGGCAATTTAATATAATTCTCTTCGTAAGCTTTCACCTGGATCAGCGGCTTCTCACTGTAAAGTGTGTAGGATTTTTGCAGCCGCGAAAGCGCAGTGGTACTTTCAGCGTGTTTTACCAGACGATCGTTCAACTTGCTTTGTAAAATTAAATATTCATCATCCTCCATGGAGCAGCGGATTGTTAAAGGTTCCTGCTTGGAGATGATCGTATTCCGGACAATGGATTCAATGGCAACAGGTAATGATCCCGGAATCAACTGCAAGTTTAAATCAGTCGGGGAAACGGAGATTTCCAGCTTAATCTGACCGAAATATTTTTCATTCAGTAAGCGCACAATGTTTTTTGCCGCATCAATTTCTGCCTGCAGCGAGATTAATTCCTGCTGCCGGTTGCTGAGCACGTACCGGTACGCGCTGGCGAGATAATCAATGTATTCTTCCGCATCACTGTTTCTCCGGTTGATCAGGCTGATTACGTTCTCCAGACTTTCATACAACAGATCAGGGTTAATATCGTTCCGGAATTCATCCATCTC
>Ga0209277_10000449_pt1 | contig 20952 bp, 19 predicted proteins | sample JI81AbrownDNA_FD_187503 | JGI IMG/M metagenome (GOLD analysis project Ga0209277, IMG submission 187503) | Wastewater effluent complex algal communities from Wisconsin, to seasonally profile nutrient transformation and Carbon sequestration -... | ecosystem: Engineered > WWTP > Effluent > Algae... | reverse complement strand
GGCAAGGAAGCTCTCCTTCGAGGTTATGGCGTAATCCGTATGAATTTAAGAAATTGTGGTAAAGGATTGGGGCTGGCAAGAATGCCGTATAACGCGGGTCAATCCGAAGATTTAGATATGGTCTTAGATTATGTTCGAAAACACTTTACTTACAAAATATTTGTCAGTGGTTTTTCCCTATCTGCCAATCTTGTGTTAAAATTTTTTGGAGAAAAAAGATCTCCGAAAACGATTGCCTTTTCGGCAACCTCACCTCCGCTCGATTTAAAAAGAAGCTGTGATTTTATCGATTCGAAGGCAGGACTTTTTTATCGAACCCATTTTCTGGCCACGATGAAAGAAAAAGTGGAATCAGGGATCTATGAGATTCCGAAGTCCATGCTCGAGAGAGTTTTAAAGGCTCGAACTTTCTTTGATTTTGATGAATTTTTTACGGCTCCTATGTCTGGATATAAAAATGTTTTGGAATACTATCATACATGTTCTAGTATCTATTATCTTTCAAATATATCCATACCAGGTCTTGTCATCCATGCTAACGATGACCCTGTTGTTCCGTCACATGTTTGGAGAGAGATCAATTGGAATGCCTTCCCTAACATTGAAACGGTTCTTACAGAACAAGGTGGGCATGTAGGATTCATCTCTGATCCGAGTCCTGATAATCCAGAAGGAAGATGGCTGCCGAAGATCATAATTGATTTTTTTGATAAAAAAAGAAAGTAATAAAGGAAGAAAGCCGCTATGCGAGATCTATTAAAAGAATGTATTGAGGAAGAAAGCGGCTTAGTCGAACTACGCTACCATCATAAAGAAAATCGATCCTTTTTTGCTGAGAAAGGACGTATAGAATCGAGTGCGCTACGAAAAAGAAGCGGTGTTGGTGTACGTGTATTGCATAACGGGACCTGGGGTTTTGCATCGACAAGTGAAATCACGAAAGCCTCCATTCAAAATGCTATGCGTGTCGCAAAACACGCTGCAGAAATTTCATCTTCACTTCGATCGGAAAAAATTCCCTCTCTTCCGAAGGCAAATTTTGCAATCGGGAATTTTATCGGTGAAGGAATCTCCGATTTTAAAAATAAGACGGTTGAGGAAAAATTAGAACTCGTATTATCCATACAAGAAAAAGCCCAAAAAACATCCTCCTTACTGCAGTCAGTTGGATGTGGTTATTCCGAGATATATGAAGAAAAAGCCATTGTAACTTCTGATGGTGCAGATAGCTTTTTTAGCATGGTAAGACCTGAATTCCGCGTGAATGCTGTTGCGAATCAAAATGGTAAACTTGAATCGGGCAATGAATCAATCGGCGTCACAGGTGGTTGGGACTGTTTGTTTCGAGATAAGAATCCGTCTCAGATTTCTGAGGATGCATGCAAAACAGCGATTGATTTATTGTCCTCTGAACTACCGCAAGGAGGATTGGCAACTGTAATTCTTTCTCCATCGATCGTCGGCTTACTCGTGCACGAGGCTATAGGACATACGGTTGAGGCAGATTTTGTTTTGGCAGGAAGTGTTGCCAACGGAAAAATCGGAACTCGAGTCGGTTCCGACTTGGTATCGTTATGTGATTCGGGAGTTTCCGAATACTTACCTGGGGCTGGTGGTACGATCCCTGTGGATGATGAAGGAGTAATACCTGAAAAAACCATGATCATTGAAAATGGAATTCTAAAATCCTATCTCCACAACCGCGAAACAGCAGAAAGATTCCAGACAAAACCTACAGGTTCGGCAAGAGCTTGGGAATATTCGGATGTTCCTTTGATTCGAATGAGAAATACATTTTTGTTACCTGGGAATTCCAGTCTGGAGGAGATGATTGCAGGTACCAAGGACGGATATTTTTTAGATGGACCTAAAAATGGACAAGCAGATGCGACAGGAGAATTTATGTTTGCCGTTCAAAAAGCGTATCGCATTCAAAACGGAAAAATTACCTCCCTTCTGAAGGGAGTTACCGTTTCTGGTTTGGCTTTTGACGTCCTACAATCAGTCGATATGGTTTCCAAAGAGTTTAAATGGGATTTAGGATCCGGCCATTGTGGTAAAGGTCAACCCGCCAAAGTAGATGCTGGTGGACCTTATGTTCGCGCAAAAGTTTTACTGGGTGGCAACTGATGGACAAATCATCACTCCAAACAAAAATTTCAGATCAGCGCAACTTGTTAGATGGTCTATTGAAAAAAGCGAAATCGAATGGTATCGATCAAGTCGAGATTTTTTCGAGTTATGGTTTTTCCCAAGATGTTACTCTTGAAAAAAGTGACTTAAACAGTTGTACTGCGACTGAAGAAAATATGTTCGGAATCCGAGTGATCGAAAAAGGATCGCAAGGGTTTATTACTACGAACCATTTACCTACTCTCTGGGACTCCATTTTAGAAGCACGCAGTCTTGCCAGAAGCCAAACTACACCCGATGTAGATCTCGTTCTGCCAGAACCTAGATCCCTAGAAAATCGGCCTAGTCAATATGACTCCTCTATCGATTCTTTGGACCTCAGCCATCTTGTAAAAATCGCAAAAGAGGCATTAGACTGGCGGAAAAATCAATATCCTCTTGTCAGCATCGACTCCGGTGAAATGACGATTTCGAAAGGATTTAAGCTCATCATGAGCACAACTGGTGTTTTCGGAGCTGAACTTGGAGCAGATATTTCTGCGTCGGTAATGGGAATGGCAATCAACGGAGATGACATTGGTAGTTTTGACTATGACTCGGCCACAGCAAATGATCTAGTTACCTTTGAAAAAAGATGGAAACTTGCTTTTGAGAATTTCGGTGATAAATGTATGGGAGCGTTAGGTGCTAGAACTATACCCAGTTTTAAAGGAAAAATATTGCTTCCGCCCGATGCAGTGTATTCTTTTTTTCTAGGTTCGTTTATGGGTGCCTTAAACGGAACAAGCATTCGCAAAGGAAAAAGTAAAATGCAAGGGAAAGTTGGAACAAAAGTTGCCTCTGAAAAACTTTCAATCTGGGAGGACCCTACTCTCGATCAGTTTTCTGGCACGACTGCGTTTGATCGGGAGGGGCAACCTACTAAAAAACAACCTGTACTTACAAATGGAATCCTAGAAACGTACTTTTATAACACGTATGAGGCGAAAAAGGCTGGTCGCAAGGAATCCAACGGATTTGCAACTGGTGGAGCACAAAGTTTACCTGGGTGCGGTCCAAGGCAGCTTCAGATAGCGCCAGGATCTAGCAATAAAAATGATTTTTATAAACTGAATGAAAAAGTCCTTTATATCAATCGAATTTCAGGCACAAACGATGGCCCTTCTGGTGACTTTTCCGGTGTGATCAAAGGTGGATATTTAATCGATAAAGGAGAAAAAATTCCAATCAAAGAAGCTCAAGTAGTTGGAAACGTTTATTCAGCTCTGAATCAAATAGAGGCAATCTCTAAAGAGGGTGAGTTGTTGGGTGAATCATATTTTGTTCCCTATATGCTTCTCGATGGTTTTTCAATTACTGGTATTGCGGATGGCAATTGAATCAGTCATACCAGAAATTCTCGAAAGACCACTTGGTTCTTCTTTTTTCCTGATAACTTCTTTCCAGAATGATGATTCTTACTTTGAATTAAAATCAATTACTGAAAAAAAATTCTCAAAGACCCTTTTTGAATCCAACGTATTACCAAAGTGGGAATTGGATACGGTGGAAAGACTCACGAGTATAGCAGGACACCAAACACGCATTTTGTCATTTATGCGAAGGGTTCATCGAGAGGAGCTAGTCCAAATTAAAAAAGACTGCATCGAGATCCAAAATCATCTTCGTAAATCTGATTCTCTTTTTCGACTCATTCCGGGTTACTTAACTTCGCATAATGTTGTAATTGCTCAATCAAAGGATGATTTCCATAGAATTTATCTTTTTGCGGGAGTTTACGGCGAAATTGTTTACGTATACCGAAGTGGAAAGTTTTCTGTGTTAGATTCCGCACCAGGTTTTTTCAAAAACAAAGAATCTTTATATTTTTTTAGTAACCTAAGAGAATCCTATGAATACAATAAATTCAAAGACTAAAGTTTCCTCTTTTCTAGTTTTTCTTTTTTTGTGTTTGTTTGTCCTGTTGTCCTGTGAAAAAGAAATTCCTAAAGAGTTAACAATTAAACACATTGAGCTCTGTGATAATTTTGACGCAAATGTAAATTGTATAGAACCAAAACTTAAAAATGGTATTGTGAAGCTCAAACCTACGGTAAGTAAAAAGGAGATCCAAACCTGGGAAAATTTTTCCAATTATCTCTATTTCACGGCTCGTGAAACACCTGGTTTTGTTGTTACTTTTTCGCGTCAACTGACCGAGTCCGAAAAAAAATTATTCTCTACTCACTATGCCGCCTATTTAAGCTTAGAAGGTGTTCGTGAAAAAATGGAAGGATTTGAGATAGGTAACGACAAAATTGCTTCCTTTCATTATCTTGGATCACTTCTAAAAGAAGTCAAAAGAGAGAAAAAAATAGCGATGAAAAAACCTAACTTAGACGAAAATGGTCATTTGCTATTGCAATTTGAATTTACACTACCTAATGGAATGTCGAGTTCCCTACAAAGAGAAATTAAACTAGAATGGGAAAACTAAGCTTTACTTTGTCAGAAAAAGATCCTGAGGATGAAAAAATATCTGATTGGGACTAACTCCCGTAACAAGTGCTAAGGTAAAAGAAAGTGTAATGGCTGCTACGATAGGGATGAGCAGATTGTCATCAATGAGCCCTCGAGCCGTGGTTCCTGAAAAAAACTCAGTTAGACAAGCAGCCGTAACGCCAATGGCGACGATGAGGATCGGATAGAGGCGAAATGAATCTTCCCCTTTCAAACTAAAAATACTTTCCGGATGAGAGAGTGTGATTAAATACAAAACAACGATTCCTACTAGAAAGGCGGCCGAAAAAAAACCAATGATTCCTTCTCTCGACTTGCCGTTATAATAGCGATTTTTTCCATACTTTGAACCTACGTATGCAGCGGTGGGGTCTCCAATGACTAAAAATAAGATTGATAGGACTGCAATTTCCGGAGAGAAAAAAAGTACAACAATGAAATTAGCAAGAAAATAAGGAACGGTTCCGTTGAATCTTTTGCGCTCAGATTCCTTCATGAGAAAACCAAAATACTTAAAAAAGAAATTCTCGAAACTCGAAACATTCAATCGAAAGGCTTCTACAACTAACAAGACAAGTAAAAAAAAGCCTAAGTAGGAGACGATGATGGCCCTTGTTGCATATTGATAATTCGACAGATCGGAAAAAACGTCGAAGTAGAGACTAATTGGTATGATTAGGCCGAGTATATGCCAAACCTTTCTTAAAAAATTGAATCCATACTGATTTTCCATCACACCTACCTTGATCCCCTCGAAGCCATTTTAAACGCACCCTCTTCATTCGGTGCAATCGGAAACAAATTTTTAATTCCCGCCATTTGAAAGGCTTGTCTTACGGAAACGGGAAGATTTACGAGAATGATTTTATGTTTCTGCAGGAACGATTCCTCGCTGAGTGTCCGAAAGGCCTGGATGCCTTGGGTAGTTACCATATTGAGCTCCTCCAGATCGAGTATGACAGATCCATGTTTTAGAGAGGATACAATCGACTGAATGCACCTACGTGAAGTCAAATTGTTCAAATTACCTTGCAATTTGGTCACGTAAACGGTATCAATTTTTTCGGTGGCTACGACCAGGTCGTCTAAACTCATAATTTTTTGTATTTTTCATTTTTCATTCTTGCACTCATTGGCAAGTAAATAAAAAGTTTTGGTAGGAGATAGATTTGAAGGCTAAAGTTGCTCATCTCTTCAAGAAATTAGAAGAAATCGAAAGAGATACCGCCGAACTCAAAAAATTGGCGGATCGAATCGCGGAAGATCGAGAATACTCCCCTATTCTTCGTGAGAGTTTTCTGTCTGAAATGACAAAACTAGAAGACCAGAAGTCAGATATCCTCAAAGTTTCTGTGTCACAAGTTTCATCTCCTAAATCGGACACGCGAGATTCGGTAGCCGTCGATGCGTTTGTGCAAACGAGCCCAGAAACCGTATCGAATGACAAGAAAAAAATTGATAAACAAATTCGTAAGTATTGATTTACTTCACTTCAATCTTAAAAACAAGGAAAAAAAATGAATCGTAAGAAATTAGCATACGTTTGTATGGCTTTGACCATTGGACTTTTTACATCTAACAACTGTTCGGGAGATTCTGAAATCCTAGCAACTTTTGACGGCGGAACTGTTAAGCGAGGAGAACTCAATTTCGTGATTGAAGCCTCTAAAAGAGGAAATGGCGAACCTCAAACCATAAATTCTGATGTGCAAATTAAAATCATAGAAGGCGTTGCTTTAGAAAAGATTCTCTTAGAGGATAGTCTCAAATCAAAAAAAGTTAATCCGGACGACTTGATTAAAATTGAAAATTTAGTCTCAGACTTTTTAAAACTAAATATTTATCTACGCGAATATATGAAAAAGGCAATGAAACAGAAGCCTTTGGAATTTGTGGATCTTCAAATTGCTATCATCAGAGGGGAAGATGGTGCTGCTAACGAAAAGAAAGCGGATGAGTTACTTGAAAAACTATCGAAAGCATCTGGCAAAGAGATCGATACACTTATTTCTGAATCAACTGACGATATCGGTAGAAAACCAATCGCAGGAAAACTAGAACCATTTTGCGTGAATTGCAGTGCCAATCCATTGGAAGATATTATTGAAGAAGCGAAGAAAACAAAAATCGGAAAATTTGTAAAATTCGGCAAAGATTCTCGAATGATTTACGTGGTAAGAATCTTAAATACAGAAAAAGTAAACCCGGCTCGAGTGGCAAAATACTACTCGGATGTGTTTACTCGTTTTGGTAAAGAGGCTACCTCATATGGACTAACGCATACTGATGAACAATCAAAAAATGCGGTTGCTTATTTTAACGACGGGAATAGCGAAGAAAAGGGCAAACAATTTGCCGGGCAGATGTTAAAACAATTTGAGCAAGGTTTATACCAAAACGAACTCAATCGCCTAAAAGACGTAAGCGGAATTGTCGTAAATCCTTTAAAACCAGTTTTTGGGCCGGAACAGGTGAATCTAAAAGATTTTCCTGCCGATCTAGTATTGTATACGGCAAAGGATAAAACGAATTATACTTGGAAGGATTTAGAAACAGATTTTGCGTCTGTTCCTGGAACGTTGAAGTCGGAATACAAAGATGAAAAAGCAAAAATTTTCGATATGGTAAATTTATTCCAATCAACAATCCTACAAGGTAAAATTGGAAAGAATTTGCCAGAAGTTCAGAAAATCGCTTCAGAGACCGCATATCGAATGCAACTCGATAAAATGCGTGTTTCCTTGGCTTTAAAAGCCTTACAGGACGAAATCAAAGCTGTTCCAGTAACGGTTACGGAGCAACAAATGAAAGACACATACGAAGCTGGAAAACTATATGCCTATTCAAATGAAGATCCAAAAAATCCCGGGAATCGTATTCCTCAGTCATACGGTCAAGTGAGAGATCGGATCAAAACTGAGCTAGAGGGTGCCCAAAGAAATAGTTTCATTGAGCAAAAAATTTCTGGATTAAAAGCATCTTACAATCTTAAGATCGATCCTAGTCGACTAAAGGAAGTTACGCTATAATTTAGCGTAATTTTTTTCCTTGATCTATATTTTATTATACAATGATAGACTCATAGAGGCAGAAATGAATAACCATATTTACATGCTTAGAAAGAAAAGAGGCGTAAAACAGTACGACATGGCAAGGGCACTTGGAGTATCTCCTAGTTACCTTTCCAAAATTGAAACTGGAGCTCAGGATCCTACGGAAAAGTTTAAAGTGGCTTGTTCAAAATATCTGAAAACTTCAGTAGATCGTTTGTTCAATGAAAGCGCCGTTGAGGAAATTTTTCCAGAATTTGCTACGGGATTAAAAAATAAACTTTGGGCTGTACGACGCGAGCTTGGGATCAAACAATATGACTTTGCTAAAAAGTTAAAAGTCTCTACTCCTTTTTTATCAAAAGTGGAATTAGGACTTTTAGAGCCGCCAGAACAGTTTAAAACACTTGCTTCAAAAGCTTTAAAAATGAGCAAGAACGACCTTTTCTTGATCTCGAAGTAAAAAAAACTCCAAGGCAGGCATAGTACCTGCCTTGCTTTTTCTTTCCCACAACCAAAAAAACTTTGTCACGTTGCCTGCCTCACTTGAGATAGTCAAGAAATGAAAACATCTCCTGATGGATGGGCAACACGTCTTGGGCTAATTCTTGCAGTTGCCAGCGGAGCCATAGGACTCGGTAACTTTTTGCGTTTTCCTGGTCAAGCAGCGCAGAACGGTGGAGGAGCTTTCATGGTTCCTTACATCATTAGTTTCATCATTCTTGGTATTCCCGTTTGTTTGGCCGAATGGACTATGGGACGCATGGGTGGCCATCACGGTCATAGCCTTCCATTCATCTTCAAAGAGTACTTAAAAGGATATTCCTTAAAAATGACAGGAACCATCGGTGTCATGGTCCCTGTCATGATTTATGTTTATTATATTTTTATTGAATCGTGGTGTCTGGCTTATGTTTATTATTTTATCACCAATGGCCTCGCGGTTTCCAGTCACGCTTCAGGCACTCTCTTAGATCAAAAGGAAGTAATCGAAGCCTCCTCCACTTTCTTTCTGAATTTAACAGGCGCAAACGAAAATGGCTCGTCTTTTGAAAGTCCCATCATACTGTTCTTTTTGATTTGTTTTTTATTTAATTTCCTTCTCGTTTATAGAGGACTTTCACGTGGTTTGGAGGCATTTGCTAAGTTGGCGATGCCTCTGATGGGAATCTGTTCTACTATCGTACTCATTCGTGTTCTTACAATTCCAGGGATTGAATCAGGTCTGGCGATAATGTGGAATCCACAATGGTCAGCACTTAAAGAACCGAAGGTATGGATCAGCGCGGCTGGCCAGATATTTTTTTCGCTTTCCACTGGTTTTGGGATAGCGATGGTTTTTTCTAGCTTCCTTAGAAAAAAAGATGATGTTGTTTTGTCGAGTTTATCGTCTGCTTCTTTGAATGAGTTTGCCGAAGTGGTGTTTGGTGGACTTATTACGATCCCAGTAGCCTTTCTATTTTTAGGAGCGACCGTTACTTCTTTTGGAACATTCGGTATGGGGTTCATTGCACTTCCGGCTGTCTTTAGCATGATGCCTGGTGGTAATATTTTCGGTGCTTTATGGTATTTTGTTCTTTTTCTTGCGGCAATGACATCTTCGATCACCATGTTACAGCCTGGAATATTATTTTTAGAAGAAGGATTTCGCCTGAATAAAAGAAAATCATCCTTTCTTCTTTTTATTTTCACTTTTACTTTGTGTTTGCCAATCGTTTACTTTAACAAAGATTTTGCGGCATTAGATATCGCAGATTTTTACATCGGCACGATCATGATTTATATTCTCGCAACCATCCAAATTTTTGTTTTTTACTTTAAAATTGGAGTTCAAAATGGAGCCGATCATGCCAATGAAGGTTCCATTATACCATTTCCAAAAATTATTCAATTCTTTCTAAAATACGTGACGCCTTGGTTTTTATTATTTATCTTCGTTTCTTTTTGTTATATGAACCTTCCCGAATATATTGATAAAATGAATTCGGAAAAAATGGGTTTAATCGCACAAAATCTCGGTAAAGATGTATATAGTGCGCAGGTAAAAGCTAATATTGCCAAGTACGTTGGATTAGGTCTAATTGCCATTTTTATTTTTATATATTACTTAGTTCATCTTGCAATCGATCGTTCCGAAAAAGAGATCTCACATGGAAAATAGTATGCAACTAAATTGGCAAGGTATTTCGATCATGACCACTTCGCTTTCGCTGGTTATCTCCATATGTGTCTACTGTCTTTACCACCTAGCGAAGAATAGAGAATAGTTTGGATACAAAAACTATTTTTGAAAAGAATCTTGCTGCACTTTGGAAGGATTATGAGCCGAGAAAAGAGCAGATCTCTATGGGGATGTCTGTTGAAAACTCTCTAAATCGGGGAATCCATCTTGCGATTGAAGCAGGCACAGGCGTAGGGAAATCACTCGCCTATCTGATTCCTGCTGCTTTGTTTGCTTTAGAGAATGAAACGACAGTCGTAATTTCGACGGAAACGAAATCGCTTCAAGATCAGATTTTAGAGAAAGATATAAACATTGTGAAGGAAGTTCTCAAAAGAGACCTCACGGCGCACGTTGCATTGGGTGCCAATAATTATTTATGTAAACGTAAGTATGGCAAAGTTATGGATCGTGGCGAATTCGGTGTCGAAATGGAATCAGAAATAGATTCGTTCGTAAAATGGGAAAAGATGACCGAATCAGGTATCCGGTCAGAGTATAAGGGTTTCCTTTCGAATTCTTTTTGGAATCAAATCGGCCGAGATTCTGACAATTGTTTGGCTAGAAATTGTCCTAATTTCAACTCCTCTTATTATTTTTTAGAAAAAGAAAAATGGAAAAAGGCAAATATTTTAATTGTAAACCATCATTTGTTAGCTAGTCACATGGCCGGTGATTTTCGAATTCTTCCGCCTTTTCAGCATTTGGTGATAGATGAGGCGCATGCCTTTCCCGAGATTGTGGGTAGAGCTTTTGGATCAGAAGTGAAATATGAAGTACTATTGAATATGCTTCATTATTTGTTTCATCCGGAGAAAAAAACAGGAATCGCGTTAAAACTGCCGGATTCGAAAAGAGGTAAGCTCATCGAAGTTGTAGATCGCTCCTTGATTTTTTTAGGAGATTTTTTTCGTTTGTTATTTTCTGAGATTCCCCTTAATTTTCAATTTTCTTTTCGGCATACACCTCGCATCAAAGTAGACAATGGAAAATTAGAAGATTCCCTCTTTGATCTTTCCGAAATTTGTTTGGGACTCCTAGAAGATTATAAAAAAGACAGTGAGGACCAAGAGGAAAAGGAAATTGCAATCGGTCTTGAGATGGTAGGAACGAATGCGAAAAAAGCTTCTGCTTTTCTCGAAGAGTTTCGCACTAAAACAAATAAAAACCTAGTCTTTTGGATTGAAGCACCCAATCAAAATGCAAAGGACCGTTATTATCATCTCTATTCCCAGCCAAAAAATACGGAAGAAATTCTCTCCAAAACTCTCTTTCCGAATCTGGAATCTGTGATATTAACCTCAGCTACACTCTCGCCTTCTCCAGGAAATTTCCAATACTTTTTAAAGGAGATTGGCACAAAGGAGATTGAAACTGTTACACTCAATTCCCCATTTTCTTTTTCTACTCACTCAATTCTTTTTGTTCCGAAAAATATCGCGGACCCCACAACGGCTGCCGCGAAAAACAAAGCGGATCTCTGTTATTGGATTGAAAAATTAATTCATCTTTCTAAGGGTGATGCCTTTGTTTTATTTACTTCAAATAAACTTCTTCAGGAAGTTTATGAAGAGTTGAGTCATCGTATGGACTATCCCATTTTTTCTCAAACACAGTTAGGTGCCATTCAAGCGAAGAGAGAATTTATCGAAACACCTGAGAGTGTTTTGTTTGGCGTTTCTAGTTTCTGGCAAGGTGTAGATATCAAAGGGGACAAATTACGAAATGTAATCATCACAAAACTTCCGTTTCAAGTGCCTACGGAACCTGTTCTGCAAGCCAAAATGGAAGATATGGAGAGAGAAGGAAAAAGTCCTTTTTGGGAAATGCAGGTGCCTAAAACCTGTTTGCAGCTGAGGCAAGGATTTGGTAGATTGATACGTTCTGGAACGGATACAGGAATGGTTAGTATTCTTGATCCAAGAATCCACACAAAATCTTACGGTAAAAATGTGATCCAAAGTTTGCCTAAAGGTGTTCCCTTTGTTACAGAATTTGAGGAATTGGAAAGAAAATTCAAAAATTTACCGAAAGGTTAGATAGAATGAAGAAAACTTTAAATTTAATTCTACTCATCGGTTCCTTTTTTTCCGAACTGCTCTTCGCAGAGCCAGCGATCGATACTGATTTTTATAAAACCATTACCAACTGGTATGAATTGACACTCACGTCCCAAGTAAGTGAACCTCTCCCCAAAATCGTATTCAATGAAGATGATCCGGACTTCGGAAAGCCAAATACGGCGACGAATAAAAGCCGATCCGATTTACTTGCTCGAAAAAAGGCCAAAGAGAAACTACGCATTCGCTTGAGTCAAAGTCTAGAGGGAATGTTGTTTGATTCCAACTATTCTGTTTATGAGTACTCCCAGATTCATTCAAAAGTTAGATCCAGGATCAATGCTTTTATTACCGAAGAAAAGGAAACTTTTGATTTCCAACCGATCAAAAACCAACTGTTGTCCAAAGCTACCATCCATCTTTCCGGAAAACAAGGTTTCCTTGCTTATCTTCCTATGGAGTACGGATCAGAACAGATGCCAATTTTTTCGGAAGAAATCCAAAGCGTTGAATTTTCAGGACTTGTTGTTGACGCTCGTCATTTAGCACTCAAAAAAGCTCTCTTTCCAAAAATACAGTCCGATCGAGGACTGGATGTTTATTCACCTTATTATGTAAAAGAAGGTTATGCGATTGAGACTGGCTATATTGTTTACCGAAACGATACTGATCCGAAAAACTGGGAAAAACGAGCTGGCAAGAATCCTTTTTTTATTGTAGGTTTAGGAGTCTCAGGTAAAAATCAAACAGATATTATACTGCCTGCAGACGAGGTGGCTAAACTGTTTAGCCACCCAGAAACAAGGAAGAATCTTACGCGTTGCAGAGTGATGATTTTAGTTTCGAAGTAATCGAAAGAAAAGTTTTTTCCGCTTTTTCATATTCTCCGTGGAACAAATACGCAAATCCCATATCTTCAAGTTCTTTCATGCTTAAATTTCCAGATTGAGATTCTAGATTGCTAATATTGGAAAAAACAGTTTTGTAAGATTCTTTTTTTTCTTCGAAAGAAGGAAGCGTAAGTTTACCAGGAATATTATCAAAAATAATGTTAGCTTCTTTGTGACGATCTAAGAATAGGAGCGACATCCCTACTATTTTATGAATTTCCACATCATTTAGCTTTTTGATATTTTCTCGAAATGTTTTAATGACCTCTTCATACTTTCTCAAATGATACGAGGCTATAATTTCCTCTTTTATAAAGGAAAGATCGTTGAATTTCTTTTTATAAAGTATGAGAACACTTAACGCTTCTGCATAATTTTCTGATCTGAAATATATTTTGAGAGATAAGCTAATAATTCCGTAACAGATTGTATTTCCAGCAGATTGGAAATAAAGGCTGATCTGGTTAGCTGCTTCCTTGTAACGTCCGTTAGAATAATTCGATAGCGCTTCCACAACAGGAGAGAGAGGTGAAATTCCCTTTGGACTGACGGGCGAGACTTTTCCATTTAATTCATAAGAGGCTAAGTAGGAAAGATGTTGGATAAAAAAATGATTCGAATGAAGTTCCGCTAGTTTAATTACTTCTTCGTTTGCCCCGACTTCAAAGAGATCCCAAGCTTCTTTCTCCAAAGAAGAATGAATGCCTTTTGTTGCTTGCTGTGCCATAGATTACCTCTCTAGAAAAAGATCGGTCGTTTTTGGCAATTTCACGAAAGAAAAATTATGGGTGAAGCCGGTAGATCATCCTAGGAAAAGGAATACATTCTCGTACATGATCGAGTCCGCAGATCCAGGCAAGGATACGCTCCTGGCCCATCCCGAAACCAGCATGAGGAACTGAGCCGTATTTTCTGAGATCTAGATACCAATCGTAGGACGAAACTGGTAAATTCTCTTCCCGCAATCGTTCGACAATCTTTTCATAATCCTCTTCCCGTTCTGAACCTCCGATGATTTCCCCAACGCCATCAGGAGCCAACAAATCCGCGCACAAGACCGTTTTTGGATCTTCTGGATTTTGTTTCATATAAAATGCTTTGATGCTCCGTGGATAATTTTTAACGAAAACAGCCGTTTCGAAGTGAGAGGTAAGTATGTTCTCTCTTTCTGCGTTGATGTCTTCCCCCCATTCAATGGTTTCTCCCTTTGATTGGAGCAGAGCTATCGCCTCGGAATAACTGATGATTGGAAATGGATTTTCGATTTGTTTTTCGAGTTTCGCTGGATCTCTCTCTAAGCTTTTCAGTTCGAGGGAACATCTTGAAAGTACCACCTTTAGGATCTGTCTCACGAATTGATCTTGTAATTTCAGATTGTCCTCATTCGAGAAAAAAGCGGTTTCTGCTTCGACCATCCAAAATTCGGTGAGATGACGCCTGGTTTTGCTTTTTTCAGCCCGAAACGTTGGTCCAAAACAATACACTTTGGAGTGCGAAAATGCTGCTGTTTCTAAATACAGCTGTCCTGTTTGTGCGAGATAGGCAGTGCCTAAATCAAAATATTCGGTTGAAAAAAGAGTACCAGCCGATTCTCCTACAGATCCGGTTAGGATCGGTGTATCAATCAGGGTATAGTTTTCCTGGTGAAAGAATTCGCGAATCGCAAAAGAGAGTTCGGAACGAATCTTGAGAATGGCAAGTTGTCTTTTTGATCTTAGCCAAAGGTGTCGGTGATTGTGAAGAAAATCCGGACCATGTTCTTTGGGTGTGATGGGATAGTCCGTAGACTTGCCGATGAGCTTGAAGTGTGCCAATTGCAATTCTTTTCCTTCGGGCGCCTTTGGATTGTCTGTAAAATAGCCAGTTACGGAAAGAGAGGTTTCCTGGCCGAGGCCTTTGAGCTGTTTGAAGCTCTCCTCGCCCAATTTCTCTCTTTCTATCACTACCTGGAGAATGCGTCCCTCTGTGCGAAGTTGTAAGAATTGTACATGGTTATTGCCACGGATGGCTTGTACCCAACCGCTCAATTGAACGAGGGCAGAGCTTGGATTGGAAATAGGATCGGAAGAGGAACTACTCTGAGACATAGATGGTTTTTCTGTTTGCCAGGTCGATTTTCTTTGAAATTTTGAACTTACTAGATGAAATCTCCTATACTACTTAACGGTAAAGCGATTTCTGAGCAGATTCGAAATCGAATTTCTCAGGAGTTAAAAAAAATAGATCCGAATGGATCTTCTCCTCCGACCCTTGCGACCATCCTTGTGGGTAACAATCCTGCTTCAGAAACCTATGTGAATATGAAAGTAAAGGCATGTGCGAGTGTGGGAATGCTTTCGAAATACATTCGGCTGCCAGAAGAAACAACTACGGACCAGTTGCTTTTCGAAATCAATAAATTGAATTCAGATCCGAAAGTTCACGGCATCCTTCTCCAGCATCCAGTTCCCCATCAAATAGATGAAAGACTTTGTTTTGATTCCATTTTACCGGAAAAGGACGTGGATGGCGTTACTACCACTTCCTTCGGACGTCTATCGATGGGAAAGGAAGCATTCTTTCCATGTACACCCTATGGAATGGTACTTCTATTACAGGAGTATGGAATTCCCATTGCAGGAAAACATGCTGTTGTTGTCGGTCGATCACCTATCCTTGGTAAGCCGATGGCAATAATGCTTACGAATCTGGATGCAACTGTAACTCTCTGTCACTCCAAAACTCAAAACTTACCAGAAATTGTGAAACAAGCGGATATCGTTGTGGGCGCGGTCGGTAAACCTGAATTCATAAGAGCAAGTTGGATAAAAGATGGCGCCGTACTTTTGGATGCAGGATATAATGCTGGCAATGTGGGAGATATCGAAATCTCAGTCGCTAAAGAAAAATCTTCTTTTTATACACCAGTACCCGGAGGAGTTGGTCCAATGACGATCGCAGTGTTAATCCTGCAAACATTGTACTCTTATCAATCTAAATTTTCTCCCATATTAAAGAGCAATTGATATGGCAGAACCTATTAGTTTTGATGAGTGCTTTCAAACATTTCCGAAGTTAGATCCTCCTCTAGATTTAGATACCTTTTGGAAGGATGGTTTTTTGGCTTTAAAAAAGATTCCGATTAGAGAAACTTATAAAACAGTTTTAAAAGGATCCTTTATTTGGGAGTCACTGAATGAAGTATCATTCCAAGGCATCGGTAGTTATACGATTCATGGAAAATTGGCTATCCCTAGAAAACGAGGAGATAGACCAGTTGTTGTTTTTTTTCACGATTACTTAGAGCCAGAGGAAGAAATACAGAAAGGTTATTCCGATTTAGGTGTAGCACAATTGCACATTAATTTACGTGGCCATGGACAAGAGATGATCCAAGCTCCCGTGGATCCAAATACTGGCAAAAGATTGCCAAACTGGTCACCTAACTATTTTGCTGAAGGGTTGGAAAACAAAGATGATTTTTATATGCGAAAGTTATATCTCGACGTCATAAGAACCATTGAGTTTTTAAGAATCACGGATGGCATCGACGGAGACAATATTATACTACATGGCAAATCACTTGGTTCTGCCCTTGCTGTATTTGGAGCTGCTTACTCTGATCGGATCAAAGGTTTAATACTGGAAACACCTGCTTTTTGTTATATTGATAAAGACCAACTTTCATTGAAGGCGAACCATTGGGTCAGAGAGATGACGCCCACTCTCGAAAAAAGAGCGACAAAAAAAATAGACTATAAGAAAGCACTTGCTTACTTTGACTCGATTCAATTCGCAAAAAAAATTCATGTCCCTGCTCTTTTCACTTGTGGAATGGAAGACCAAATGTCACATCCGAAATCTATTTTTGCCCTTTTCAATCATATGAATTGTGACAAACGGATGCAGATTTACCCTAACGAAGGAAATTCTGCCGGAAAAGAAAAACAACCTTCCGTAAATCTAGAATTCGTAAAAGAAATATTCCAATTATAACCCATAAATTATGTTCATACAATTTTATAATACCAAATCGGGCAAAAAAGAAGAGTTTAAACCTGCAGATCCCAATCGAGTAAAAATTTATTCCTGTGGACCTACGGTATATAATTTTGCGCATATTGGAAATATTCGTTCCTTTCTTTTTGTCGATGTTCTCAGAAGATCCCTTAAGTTAGCCGGATATACACTCGACCAGACTATGAATATCACCGATATCGATGATAAAATTATTCGAGAGTCAATTGAAAAAGGCGTCTCTGTTGAAGAGTTCACGAAACCATGGACAAAAGCTTTTTTTGAAGATCTTCACTCTTTAAATGTCGAAACTTTGGAGCATTATCCTAAAGCAACAGAATCCATAGGTGATATGATTGCCATTGTACAAAAGTTAAAGGACAGAGGACTTGCCTACGAAAAGGATGGTAGTCTATACTATTCGATTCAGAAGTTTTCAAAGTATGGCTCGCTTTCTCATATTGACGTAAGTGGCATGAAAACTGGTGCTCGTTATGATGCGGATGAATATCAAAAAGAAGATGTAAGAGATTTTGTTCTCTGGAAAAATCGAAAATCTCCAGATGAAAAAGCTTGGGAAAGTGATTTAGGCGTTGGAAGGCCTGGTTGGCATTTGGAATGTTCCGCGATGATTCGAAAAGTTTATGATTCTGGGATCGATATCCATACCGGCGGAATTGACTTACTTTTTCCTCATCATGAAAATGAGGTCGCACTTTCAGAGGGAGCATATCCCGAAGAAACATTTGTTGGAACATGGCTTCATTGTGAACACCTGCTAGTTGACGGTGAGAAGATGTCTAAAAGCAAAGGAAACTTTTATACATTGCGGGACATTTTGGAAAAAGGATATGATGAAAAACAAATCAGATATCATTTAATCTCCGCTCACTATAGGTCAAAACTAAATTTTTCGCTAAAAAAACTAGATGAATCGAAACAAGCTCTAGAAAGAATTCAGAGTACGCTAACGAGAGTCATGTCACAGATTCAATTTCAATGGAAAAAAATAGATGGAAATTTAGTCTCTCGCCTTCGGGAAAATATTTTATCCAAAGAGATTAACGAATTTAGAATCGATTTTGAAAATTCAGTATCTGATGATTTAAATGTTCCTAAGGCATTGGCTTGTGTCTTTGATTTTGTACGGGAAGTGAATTCAGGATTGGATCAGAATCGTTGGAGCGAGTTGCATTTAACAGAAATTATTTATACCTTCCAGATATTTGATTCCATTTTAGGTTTACTTTCGTTTGAAAGACCCATAGAGACTGTGGCTAAGGACGATAAGTTGAAGATAGAAACATTAGTAGAAGAAAGAATCCAGGCCAAAAAGCACAAAGATTTTTCCAAGGCAGACGCCCTTCGAAAACAACTTTTAGAATTAGGGATTCAATTAACAGATAACAAGGATGGAACCACCTCTTGGAAAAAAAACCAGTAGACATTCTGTTTGGTAAACGAAACTTTTTTGAGTTTTTGGAATCTTTGGAAACCATGCTTCCGGAAAAAGGAGTGAAGTCTATTCGAGAGATTTTACTAAAAGATTCGATTCCTAGTGAGGAGAAAAAAAGAATTCTCTCGTATTTACCTCCGCATATCAAATGTTCCCTTGTTAGTATCCGTGAATTAGACCGCGTTGCTGGTGACAAAAATCACCAAGGTTACGTCATCATTCGAACCAAACAAAAATCATTTCAATCGCAAACTTGGGAACAATTTAAACAAACTATCGAGCCGGGAGAGGGACCGATTCTTATCTTAGATCGAATCCAAGATCCCGGAAACTTAGGAAATCTTTTGAGAACGGCAGAGTGTTTGGGAGTAAATCATGTGATCATGTCGGATCGTGATACAGCTCCAATTAGCCCAGTTGTAGAAAAATCGTCTGCAGGAGCTGTCCATCATCTGAATATATTTCGCATTGCAAATCTTAGCCAGGCGATGGAAAGATTGAAAGAGTTAGAATATTGGATATTAGCGACTGATGAGGAAGGATCGGAAGAAATTTGGGATGATTTGCCCGATCCCCATCATATGGCGGTGATTATGGGGAATGAGGGCGAAGGTGTTAAGCGAATTTTACTTGAGCATGCAGACTATAAAGGGAGAATCGCTTTGCAAGGAGCAGTATCATCTCTCAATGTCGTAGTTGCATGCGGGATTACTCTGGATAGGCTAGTCAATCGGGTTTGAGAAGTTCCCTTTTAATATCTTTATTATTTTCTATTTTTCTCTTTGAGAACTGTGCTTACTATGCTTGGAAAAAACAATTTATCAAGGAAGACAAAACAGATGAAGTACAAGTATTATCATTACTCGGAACCATTGAGAATCCGAACCAAGAACTCTATTTGTTTCTACCTGGTGCTTCTAGAAATTTAGGTCAGGAACAATTTATTGAGTCCAATTATGTAACGAATAAAACTTCGAAACCGAAAATAATAATGATCCACGGCTGGAATCCTTTAGAGAGGGATACAGATCCATTTACTTCTAGGACGAGAAAGATAGATAATATCAAAGGAACTTTTTTTAACGGAATCCTCCACTACCAGGAAAATCTATCCAATGTGAATTCGACCTATGAGCTCTATCTATTTACGTATCGCACCTCAAGTGGTATCATTTTTAACGGAGATGGATTTCTAAAAAAAATAAGTCGGGCTTTTGTTACATCGGATCAGGTTATTGTGATTGCTCATTCCATGGGAGGTCTCATTACTCGCGCAGCGATGAAATCTAATGATTACGTGCCAGGATTGATCGATGGTGTCATTACCCTTGGTTCACCGATGCATGGCTCCCCTTTTGCTTCTAAACAATATTTAGGTTCCCAAAATTATACGAGCGAAGTTTCTTCTTTTCTTTTGCAAACGCAAGGAGGAGCTGATCTCGCGCATACAAATGTTGGCACTGGACAAACTTTGATAGAAAATGAGACCAACGTGGTGTTAGATTATATCAATAAGGATTTTTCTTATAATACTTCCTTTATAACATTTTCAGGAGTTTTAACGTCATCTTGTCTTGGAGCAGAAACTTTTTATTATACGACGGCTTGTAATATCTTAACCAATTCAAATCCTAGTTTTCCGTTAAACGATGGTATCGTGCCAGAAAATAGTGCGTTTTTAGGGGAAAATGGCCTTCGTTTCTTTCGTAAATCCGGGTATGATCACTCTATGATGGCATTTCAAACTTTGAATATTGATTCTTCAAAAAGTACTCAGTTGTTTAAGGATGTGATCGAACAAGCTAACTTTCTTTTGACTAGGTAATCGGCCGGAGTGATTTATTCAGTGCGTGACGTAACAGACATATTCCAATGATTAGAATAGGAACGGAATAATAAATCAGTGAATGATTCCACATCAAAGCCTGAATCGTTTGTAGACCGCCTACTATAACAAGGAAACCGGAAATAACACCGAGAAAAGAAATCCACAATTGATTGTTGTATTTTGGGAAAGTGCTGCGCTCTTCCTCGAATAGTCCAGACCAAAAAAAATAGGGTGGTTTCGCCTGATGATAAAAATTTTTTAAAACGTTAGTTTTTGCCGTAGGTAAAATAAACGTACTGATAATCAAGAGAATCATACATGTGAATGAAGTTGCAACTACGGTGTATGGAAATTCCATCTTAAAAATGATGGCATATAAGAAATAACATAGAGGTGATAAAATGATCGCAAGAATTTCGGTGTATGCAGAGATTCGCCAATAAAACCACCGAGCGATTAGAACGAATCCTATTCCCGAAGATGCTTCCAATAAAAAAACCCAAGCACCTTTTACAGTTTCCATTCCATAAACAGCTAGTAATAATGATCCAATCCCTGTTAGAAATTGGATCATGTAAGATATGTTCAAATAATGTCGATCTGATTTATTTTTCTGTAAAACTGGCTTCCATAAATCATAAACAAGATAGGATGCACCCCAATTTAAATGAGTTGCCAATGTAGAAAGATAAGCTGCAAGAAATGCACTTAAAATTAAACCTTTGATCCCCGTTGGTAGACCTTCATTTAGAAACAAAAGAAATCCTTTTCCACTTTCCAATTCAGAAAGATTCGGAAAAACTATGATAGAGGCCAATG
>Ga0209277_10000447_pt1 | contig 20994 bp, 20 predicted proteins | sample JI81AbrownDNA_FD_187503 | JGI IMG/M metagenome (GOLD analysis project Ga0209277, IMG submission 187503) | Wastewater effluent complex algal communities from Wisconsin, to seasonally profile nutrient transformation and Carbon sequestration -... | ecosystem: Engineered > WWTP > Effluent > Algae... | reverse complement strand
CGTACCGGCTCGCCAATGAACCGCAGGCCATCAGTTGGGCCTGGTGAAAGATCATCAGCGGTAACACCAGTAGCCCGACCGGTGAACCGGCGAACAACACGGTGGCCATCGGCAGCCCCGTCGCCAGCGACTTCTTGGTGCCGCAGAACTGGATCGCGATCGCGTCCTCGCGATCGAAGCCGAGCCGCCGGGCCAGCCAGTAACTGCTCGACAGCATGATGGCGAGGATCACCAGGCAGACCCCGAGCAGCACGATCAGGTCGAGGGGTTCCACCTGCTGCCACATGTGCTGTCGCATGCCTGCCGAGAACGCCGAATACACCACCAGCACGATCACGCCGTTGTCGAAAAGCTTGAGCCTGGGGTGGGCAGCCACCCAGTCCGACGTCCAGCGTCGCGACAACTGACCGAGCAGGAACGGCACCAGCAACTGGCCGACGAGGTCGAGAATCGACGAGGGGTCGATGGTCAGTCCGCCCGACGTGGTCATGAGTGCCCAACACAGCAGTGGCGTCAGCACGACGCCCAGCAGGTTGGACGCCGACGCGCTCACGATCGCACCCGCCACGTTGCCCTTGGCGAGCGAGGTGAAGTTGATCGAGCTCTGCACGGTGGAGGGCACCAACGTCAGGTACAGCACGCCCGCGTACAACGAGGGGCTGAGCAGCCACGGCGAGAGCACGTGCAGACCCCAGCCGAGCAGGGGGAACGCCACGAAGGTGAAGGCCAGGATGATCAGGTGCAGGCGCCAGTGCCGCAGGCCGGCCAGCGCTTGCTCGGGTTTCAATCGCACGCCGTAGAGAAAGAAGAGCACCGCCACGGCGAACGAGGTCAGCCACTCCAATGCGGTGACGGCGCCGCCCTGAGCTGGCAGCAGGCTGGCGATCACGGCTGAGGCGACGATGGCGAGCAGAAAGCGGTCCACTCGTTTCAACCAGCCCATGCCCCCACCCTACGGCCGAGGCACCGCGGCACCGGTGCGCCAGACTGTGACCATGACCGATGTGCTGGACGTCGCCGACCCGGCTGATCCCAGGCTCGCCGACTACATCGGATTGCGGGACGCCTCGCTGCGACGCCACCTGGAGAGCGAGCGGGGATTGTTCATCGCCGAGGGCGAAAAGGTGATCCGGCGCGCGATCGAGGCCGGTTATCGTCCCCGCTCGTTCATGCTGGCACCACGCTGGCTGGACTCGCTGCGGGACGTGATCGGCGACGCTCCGGTGTATCGGGTGAGCGAGTCGACGGCCGAAACCGTCAGCGGGTTCCACGTGCACCGCGGTGCCCTGGCGGCGATGCACCGCGAACTCAGGCACTCGATGGCCGACCTACTCGGGCTGCGCCGGCTGATGGTGTGTGAAGAGATCGTCGACCACAGCAATGTGGGCGCCATCCTTCGCAATGCGGCCGGTCTGGGCTGGAACGGGGTGCTGCTCGCCCCACGCAGCGCCGACCCGCTCTACCGGCGCGCGATCAAGACCTCCATGGGGGCGGTCTTCTCGCTGCCCTGGGCGCGGCTTGACGACTGGGCGACCGCGGTGCCCACACTGCGCGCGGCCGGTTTCACGGTGGCTGCCATGGCCCTGCGCGACGACGCCGTGGAGTTGGGCGACTTCGCTGCCGGGCTCGCGCCCGGGCAGCGGCTTGCGGTGCTGCTCGGCACCGAGGGTGCCGGGTTGTCCACCCGCTGGATCGACCAGGCGGACGTGGTACTGCGCATTCCGATGCGGGCCGGGATCGACTCGTTGAACGTGGCGGCCGCCAGCGCCATCGCCGGGTACGTACTGCGCTGACACACCGAATGGCTGGTTGAGCTGGTCCAAACCTCGGCTGGTTGACCTTGTGGAATCCTGAGCTTGTCGAAACTCTCGGCTGGTTGAGCTTGTCGAAACCTGAGCTTGTCGAAACCCTCGGCTGGTTGAGCTTGTCGAAACCCTCGGCTGGTTGAGCTTGTCGAAACCCAGCGTGTCGAAACTCTCGGCTGGTTGAGCTTGTCGAAACCTAACGTCTCGAGACCGTCGCCGACCACCCAGCGGCCGTTGACCGCAGGGTTCGCCGGCCGGCATGTCTGTGATGCCCGGCGTCGCGGCTACGGTGAAGCGATGACATGGAGCTCCGACCTTGCCGACCAACTCGACTTCTACTGGACCGTGCACCTGTGGCCGCGCCTGGCTGGGCTCACTGACGCGGAGTACCTGTGGCGGCCGGTCGACGACGTGTGGAGCCTCACCGCCGATGCGACGGGTGCCCTCCGGCCCGACGGTGGGGAGCCAGAGCCGCCGACGCCGCCCCTCACCCACGATCGCTGGCGAATGGATCACCTCACGCGTGGGGTGCTGGGCACGCGGGCGCGCAGCCTGTTCGGGGGCTCGCCGGTGCCTGCGTCCGAGAACGCCGACATGTACGACGAGCGTCACTGGCCGGAGCCGATTCCGGCCACCGCTGACCAGGCGCTGGTCCGCCTGCAGCAGGCCATCGACCTGTGGCAGGCCGGTGTGAAGGGCCTGGACGACGAGGCGATGCTGCGTCCGTTGGGTCCGCGGGGCGGCAGCTACGCCGACGATTCCTATGCGGCCTTGACGTTGCACATCAACCGCGAGGTGATGGCCCACGGTGCCGAGATCTGTCTGCTGCGCGACTTGTACCGGGCAGAGCGCAACGACCGCGATCCGCTGGTGGCGGCTGCGCTGCGTGGCGATGTCGACGCGGTGGTGACGCTCGGCACCGCCTATGCGCCGGCGGGGTTGGCGGCCGAGGCTGCAGGGCGCCGGGAGTGGGCCGTGGTGCGCGCACTGGCGAGGGCGGCGCGTCGCCCGAGGGAGCCCTGCACTACGCCGCCGCGGCAGGCGAAGGCGAGCTGGCCGAGCTGCTGATCGCCCACGGCGCTCGGCTCGACGCCCTCGACCCGACGTATGGGCAGACCCCTTCCGGGTGGGCGGAGTTCCGCGGGCACGCCGAACTGGCGGGTCGGCTGCGCGCTGGGTGAGTCGTCGCGGGGCCACCCGGCGGCTAGGTTTGCGAACATGACGATGCCGCGTAGTTCCCCGTCCGCGCAGGGGGTCGCCGCCGGTGGACTGCTCGGCCTAGTGGACGCCCTCGAGTCGCCCGGACACGGGACTCACTCGTTGATGATCGCCCGGCACGGCGAGGTGATCGCGGAGGGTTGGTGGGCACCGTATGCGCGCGACCGGGTGCATCTGGACTACTCGCTCAGTAAGAGCTTCACCGCGACAACGCTGGGCATTCTGGCTGGTCAGGGTGCGATCGACTTGGACGCCCCGGTGCTGTCGTATCTCGTCGACCTGGACTCGGTCGATCCGGTCTGGCGGCGAGTGACGGTTCGTCACTGCATCTCGATGACGTCCGGGCACACCACCGATGCCTGGGCCTGGCGCGGTGAGGACCTGCCGATGCAGGGCCGTCTGAGCGATCCCGACCCGATTCTGGCCGAGATCCTCACCTCGCGCGTGCCGGATGGCGAACCGGGCGAGGTGTGGGCCTACAACCAGGTTGCGACCTACCTGGTCGCGCAGGCGATCGCCGCCGCCACCGGCGAGCCGCTGACCACCCATGTGCGCCGGCTCGTGCTGGATCCGCTGGGGGGTGAGCCGGCTCGTGCCCAGCGCACTCCACAGGGCCGCGACCTCGGGTTCAGCGGCATGCACCTGACCACTGCCAGCGTGCTGGCGTTGGCCCAGACCTGGCTCTACGGCGGACGTTGGCAGCAACGACAACTGGTTCCCGAGGCGTTCGCAACCCAGGCGGTGCGGCCGACGCCGGCCTCGCTGAGGGCCGACGAGGAGGGCGACTGGGCGTACGGCTACGGGTGTTCGTTCTGGGGCGCCAGCCACGGCTACCGCGGCGACGGTGCGTTCGGTCAGTACGCCATCGTGCTGCCGAAGCACGATGTCGTGGTCGCGATGACGTCCGAGGTCGAGAACATGCAGACCAACCTGGACGCATTGTGGACGCATCTGCTGCCCGCCATCGATACCCCCGGCGACCACGAGGCCGACGAGGCGCTGGGCCGGCGCCTTGCCGAGTTGCAGCACCGTCCGTTGTCGGGCGGTGCCCCGCCGTCCGGTGAGGTGACGGCGACGCGGCACCCGGACTCCCAACTGCCCGCCGCCTTCGCCTCGATCAGCGTGCAGACCACGCCGGGCGGGCACCATGTGCTGGGGCTGCAGCACGCCACCCAGGGCAATCTGATCACGGTGATCGGCGACGGTGAGTGGCTGGAGTCAACCTGGCCGTCCCCGTGGGGACCGCAGTTGGCGCTGGCGGCCAGCGGCGGTTGGCGCGACGACACGTTCACCGCCGAACTGCGGCTGGTCGAGACGCCGCACACGATCGATCTGTGCGTCGATCCGGCCGAGGGCACCGTGCGCCTGGACTGGCGGCTGGTGCCGCTGAGCGGACCCGATCCGTTGAACTCGGTCGGCTTTCCGTTCTAAGGGTGCCGGGCGTTTCCGACCGGGTCGGTGATGCTCAGCTGTTCACGCCCGCGTTGAACCACTCCGTCGACTCCGGAAATGCCTCGGCCAGGTAGCTGTACAGCTGGTTGGACGTGCCGATCATGCAGCGCACCTGCTGGCGCAGGAAGTCGTCGTCGACGCCGCTCTCGATGTCGATCACCAGGTCGCCGAACACGCCGAGGTGCTCCTCGCCACGGGTGACGCTGGTCTTGGGCCAGAAGTGGTCACGGTTCCAGGTGTTGACGGCTTCGACCAGGAAGTCGTAGGCCTCGACCGGGGGACGGATGTCCCACATCGACCGGATCGCCATCAGGTCGTCGTTGGCACCCTCGACCAGGAACCACAGGCGCATCACCTCCCAGTCGCCGAACCGGTCGCCGTCCTCGTCGATGTCGAAGTTGACCTCGAGGCTCTTCAGCACGCCGTCCCAGCGTTCCTTGCTGAACGGCTCGGGGCCCGTCGGTCCCGAGGGTCCGGTCGGTCCGGTCGGGCCGGTGGGACCCCAGTTGAACATGGTCATCGGCTGTTCCTTTCGTGCGGCGGACGTCAGCCCGCCGAGGTGTGGCGCGGGGTGACCGGCCAGTCCTCGGGGTACAGGTGCGCTAGTTCGTCATGCTGGCGGGTGAGGAGCCGCCTCGACCGGGTCGAGAGCCGATCGCCGAACACGGTGCCACCCAGGTGATCGGTCTCGTGCTGCAGGCACCTGGCCAACAACCCCGTGCCTTCGAACCGGACGGGGTTTCCGTCGGCGTCCTGGCCGGTGCAGATGGCGGTGTCGGGGCGGGCGAGGGTCTGGTAGGCGCCCGGGAAGGACAGGCACCCCTCCTCGGCCGAGTCGAGCGCCCGGTCACGCGTCACGGGCACGCTCACCTCGGGGTTGCAGATCACCCCGCGGTGCACGACGTCGTCGGCGTCGGGGCACTCGAAGACGAAAACGGCGAGGTCGACACCGACCTGGGTCGCGGCCAGCCCGACCCCCTGCGCAGCATGCATGGTCACGACCATGTCGCGCACCAGAGCGTGCAAGTCGTCGTCGAAGTCGGTCACCGGACGAGTGGGGGCGTGCATCACCGGCGTACCCCATCGGGTGATCGGCAGAACGCGCCCACCGCTGGTCAGTTCGTCGGTCATGGCCGCCTTTCCCTTACGGCCGCCCATGTTAGTGGTCGCCACCGAGGGTTCGCCCCTCGGGCCGCTAGGGCCGCGCGGGCAGTCCGCGCCGGCTCGTGTGCAACGGTGCGTGCGAGGGTCATGCGGGTGGCGAAGCGGCAGGGGACAGGCGCCAGGCGTCCGTCGAGCGGCGAAGCTGCACCGCCGTTGCACCCGAGTGCGGCGCTTGAGCGTGGGAATCGGTCAAATCTGCTGCAGTTTCGCCACTCGGAGCGGCAGAAGTCACCCGGGCGTGTGGCACCTCCGCCCGAGGGGCCTGCGCACGTAGGCTCGCGCGCATGGAGTCCGACCTGGTCAGCGCTTGGGGCGAGCACCTGACCGTGGCCAGGAACGCCTCCGCGCACACGGTGCGCGCCTACCTCGGCGACCTGCATCACCTGACGGACTATCTCGAGCGAACGGGCAGTGGCGCGCTCAGCGACGTGGACCTGCGCACGTTGCGGCGCTGGCTGGCGGGCATGCATGCCGCCGGCGCGGAACGCGCTTCGATACAACGGAGGGCCGCCGCGGCCCGGGTGTTCTACGCCTGGGCGGCCAGCACCGGACGACTGCCGCGCGACCCGGCTGCGGGCCTGCGGTCACCGCGGGTGGATCGCACCCTGCCGCCGACGCTCGAGCAGGATCACGCACGGCAGGCACTCGAACGGCTGGCCGCGCTCGCTGACGCGGAGGAGCAGCCCACCGCCCGCGCCGCCGCTCTTCGGGACGTGGCGATCGTCGAGGTGCTGTACGCCAGCGGAATCCGGGTGGGGGAGTTGTGTGGGCTGAACCTGGGGTCGGTGGACGGCGATCGACAGGTGCTGCGGGTGCGGGGCAAGGGCAACAAGGAGCGCACCGTGCCTCTGGGCGGACCGGCGGTGCGCGCATTGGACGCGTGGATCGGCCGGCGACACACCTTGGCCCGGGCCGAGGCGGCCGACGCCCTGTTCGTCGGCGATCGTGGCGCGCGGATCGACGCGAGGGTGGTTCGCCGAGTGGTGCACCGGGCTCTGGCGAGGGTTCCGGACGCACCGGATCTCGGCCCCCACGGACTGCGCCACGCGATGGCCACCCACCTGCTCGAGGGTGGAGCCGATCTGCGCAGCGTGCAGGAGATGCTGGGTCACTCGTCGCTCGCGACCACGCAGATCTACACCCACGTGACGACGGAACGGTTGCGTGCCGCCTATACGCAGGCCCACCCCCGCGCCTGAGCGGCCCAGGTCACCGCAGGGTCGGGCTCAGGTGTGGTGCACCCAGCCTGGGGCGCGCTGAGCCCGCGCCGGCCAACTCGGCCCGCCGATCACGCCACGATCGTTCCGGCCGCGGGAACGTAGGGCTCGAAGAACGGGTTGGCGGGCACGCCTTCGAGCGTCATCACCAGGGCGGGCACCGAGCAGCCGTCGAGTTGCTCACGGATGATGTCGGCGTGACCTGCGTGCCGCGCCATCTCTTCAACCTGATGCACCAGGTAGTAACGAGTGTGGATCGGCCGAGCGTCGTAGATGCCCTGCCAGGGCGCAGGCGGTGCGACGTTCTCGCCGGCCGGGTCGCTGGCGGCGATGGCTGCCAGATGGTCGGCACGAGCAGTGTCGAACTGGGCCAGCACGTCGAGCGTCGACTCGTCGTCGGCGAGCACGAAGCCGGCCAGGTATTGAGCGAAGTCGTGCTCGGTGAGCGGATCTGCCGCCATGCCATCTCGGAGGTTGGCCGTGACGCCGCGCATGCCCTGCGCGGTGTGCTTGATCATGCCCGCGATGGACAGGGCACTGCGGCAGGGTGTCTCACGGGCCTGCTGCTCGGTCAGTCCGTGTACGGAGGCCCGGATCGCGGACAACTGCTGGTCGACGTAACGGAGGAGCCCGACCACTTCGCTGTCTCGGCTGGGTTCGTACATGTGTTGCTCCTTCAGCTCGCCGGAGAACCCAGCTTGACGGTCGCCGCTGACACTTTTGTGTCCGCGCCGCGAAGTCCGGACGCCGAACGGTGCACACCGCCTCGGCGGGAACCTGCAGCCTCACAGGAACCTCGCCGGATTCACCAACCGACCGTTCAGCTTGGTTCCGAAGTGCAGGTGGCAGGCGGTCGACCAGCCTGTGGAGCCGACCCTGCCCACCACTTCGCCCCGACTCACCTTTTGCCCTCGATGCACCCGATAGCCCTGCGCGTGGAGGTAGTGCGTGGTCAGCCGGCCTGCGTGGGCGATCACCAGCCGGTGCCCACCCGAGGAGTCGTACGAGACTGATCGCACCGTTCCGTCGGCGGCAGCTCGGATGGCCGTTCCGCACGAGGCGTGCAGGTCGACACCCTCGTGCATGCGCCACTCATGGAAGATCGGATGGAACCGACGGCCGAAAGGCGAACCGATGGCGCCACCGACGGGATTGAGTAGCAGACCGGAGCCAGAACCCGAGAAGCCATCGTCCGCCGCCCGCTCGGCTGCCAGTTTTCGGGCCAGCGCCAACGCCGAGGACGGCAGCAGCCGCACCCGCCCCGCACTCTCGGTCAACGGGTCGAGGTACTCATCACCCCGCTTCAATCCGAAGTGCAGGCATGCCGCGGGACAGTGCCCCGCCTGCACGGTGCCGATCACGTCGCCCGCCCCAACCTGCTCACCGACCCGAACGCGGGCCTGGACCGGTTCGTAGGTGGTGCGCAACTCGCCGTGCACGATGGTGACGACCCCGCGTCCAGCGATCACCTGAGCCACGCTCACCCGCCCCGGCGCGGCTGCCCGCACCGGGGTGCCGACGGCCGCAGCCAGGTCGACGCCCCGGTGCCCCGGCAGCCAGTCCTTCGCCGGGGGGTCGTAGAACCGGACCACCGGCCCAGGCACCGGGCGAACCGAGCCGAAGGCTCGACCCGGTGCGGCGGTGATCACCAACAGCATGCCCGCGAGCAACAGCGCGCCCCACACTCGTGCCAGCCCGCGGATCATGCGCACCACCCCCTCCACCCTCAGTCAACGACCGGAGCAGGCGGAGTGTTCAAAGTTGTCCGAAATGGCGCCGGCATGAACGCAGTGGGCTGTTTCGACAACCCCGAGCCGCGGGACGTAGAATCGCGCTAGCGACCCGGCAGATCCGGGTTGACTTCGCATGCTCCTCGAACCGTCGCGCTCGACGGGTTGCGCCCGAGGTCCCCGCAAGGGGTTGGGATCGCAACGGTTGCATCAGGCGGGCTGAAAGTTTCGGCCCGAACAACCCAAGCGGGTTTGCGCGCTGCCGCGCGACCCGTGCAGAAAGGAACGGCCATGGCCGTCGTGACCACACGTCAGCTGCTCGAGAGCGGTGTCCACTTCGGGCACCAGACCCGCCGTTGGAACCCGAAGATGAAGAAGTTCATCTTCGCCGAGCGCAACGGCATCTACATCATCGACCTGCAGCTGTCGCTGTCCTACATCGACAATGCGTATTCCTTCGTTCGCGACACGGTCGCCCGCGGCGGCCAGGTGCTGTTCGTCGGCACCAAGAAGCAGGCCCAGGAGGCCATCGCCGAGCAGGCCACCCGCGTCGGCATGCCGTACGTGAACCAGCGCTGGCTTGGCGGCATGCTCACCAACTTCGCCACCATCAGCAAGCGGATCGGCAAGATGAAGGAGCTCGAAGGGCTCAACTTCGACGACGTCGCCGCGTCCGGCCTGACCAAGAAGGAGCTGCTGCAGCAGCGCCGCAAGAAGGACAAGTTGGCCAAGACCCTGTCCGGCATCCGCGACATGGGCAAGCTGCCGCAGGCGGTCTGGGTGGTCGACACCAAGAAGGAGCACCTCGCGATCGACGAGGCGCGCAAGCTGCGCATCCCGATCGTCGGCATTCTCGACACCAACTGCGACCCCGACGAGGTCGACTTCGCGATCCCGGGCAACGATGACGCGATCCGCTCGGTGGCCCTGCTGACCCGCGTGGTCGCCGACGCTGTTGCCGAGGGCCTGCTGGTCCGCAGCCGCGCCGCCGGTAGCACCGGTGAAGAGGCCGAGCCGATGGCCGACTGGGAGCGCGAGCTGCTGGGTGGCTCGGACCAGCCCGTGGCCGAGGCTGTAGCAGCGGTCGAGACCCCCGCGGTCGAGGCTTCCGCTGCCGAGCCCGAGGCCTCTGCCGTCGAGGCCGTCGAAGCGTCCGACGTCGAGGCCGACTCGTTGACCGACGAGGCCGAGTCCGCCGACGTGGCCGAGACCGTCGAAGCCGCTGAGGTTGCCGAGGTCGCCGCCGAAACCGTCGAGGCCGAGGCTGAGGTCGCTGACTCGACCGCGAGCAAGTGACTCGACCCTCCACCACCGATCTGAACCGAGAGAGCTGAAGAAGATGGCAATCACTGCCGCCGATGTGAAGAAGCTCCGCGACGCCACCGGCGCGGGCATGATGGACGCCAAGAAGGCCCTCACCGAGGCCGAGGGCGATTTCGAGGCCGCTATCGAGATCCTGCGGGTGACCGGCCAGGCCAAGATGGCGAAGCGCTCCGACCGCGAGGCCTCCAACGGCCTGGTGGCCGCAGCCGGCCGTAGCGTCATCCAACTGGGCGCCGAAACCGACTTCGTCGCCAAGAACGCCGAATTCATCGCCCTGGCCGACGAGATCGCCCAAGCCACCGACGCGGCCGGCGCGAGCGACGTGAGCGCCGCAAACGCCGTGGTGCTGGCTTCCGGCAAGACCGTGGCCGACACGGTCGCCGAACTGGCCGCCAGGATCGGCGAGAAGCTCGAGGTCGCCAACGCTGCCAGCTACCAGGGCGACGTCAGCATCTACCTGCACAAGCGGTCGTCCGACCTGCCGCCCCAGGTGGGCGTGATGGTCGAGTACGCCGGTGGCAACGAAGACTTCGTCCGTGGCATCGCGATGCAGATCGCCGCCATGTCGCCGCAGTACGTGACGCGTGAAGAAGTGCCCGCCGAGGTGCTCGACCACGAACGCCACATCGCCGAGCTCACCGCCAAGGAGGAGGGCAAGCCCGACAAGATCATCCCTCGCATCGTCGAGGGCCGTCTGGGCGGGTTCTACAAGGACGTCGTGCTGCTCGAGCAGGCGTCGGTCTCGGACGACAAGAAGACCGTCGGCCAGCTGCTGAAGGAGAACGGTGTCACCGTAAAGCGCTTCGTGCGCTTCTCGGCTGGCGCCTGACGCATCGGCAACGAACTAGAGTGACGTGCGCCACGAGTGTCGACTCGTGGCGCACGCCGCTGTCAGCCCCCAGGCGAGGAGACCCATGCCCTACCGTCGCGTCATGCTCAAGTTGTCCGGCGAAATGTTCGGCGGCGGACGCATCGGGGTCGACCCCGACGTGGTGGCCAGCCTGGCGCGCCAGATCAAGTCTGTGGTGGACGAGGGTGTGCAGGTCGCCGTCGTGATCGGCGGCGGCAACTTCTTCCGTGGCGCCGAACTTTCCGAGCGAGGCATGGCCCGCGACCGGGCCGACTACATGGGCATGCTCGGCACCGTGATGAACTGCCTTGCCCTGCAGGACTTCTGCGAGAAGGCGGGGGTGCAGACCCGGGTGCAGACCGCCATCGCCATGGGGCAGGTCGCCGAGCCCTACATTCCGCGGCGAGCCGAGCGACACCTCGAGAAGGGTCGCGTGGTGATCTTCGGAGCCGGCTCCGGCATGCCGTACTTCTCCACCGACACCGTCGGCGCCCAGCGGGCCCTCGAAATCGGTGCCGATGTGCTGCTGATGGGCAAGCAGGGCACCGACGGGGTCTACGACTCCGACCCGAAGACTAACCCGAACGCCGTTCGCTACGAGGACCTGACCTACGACGAATACCTGGCCCGCGACCTGAAGGTGGCCGACGCCACCGCGATCAGCCTGGCCCGTGACAACAACCTGCCGATGATCTTCTTCGACCTCGGGGTCGAGGGCAACATCCTGCGCGTGGTGCAGGGTGAGAAGATCGGCACCACCGTCCACGCCTGACCGAGCCTGACAACGAAGGGAGCTGGGATGATCCCCGCCATCATCTCCGACGCCGAGAGCAAGATGAAGGGCGCGGTCGAGCACGCCCGCGAGGAGTTCGCGGCGATTCGCACCGGGCGCGCGCACCCGGCCATGTTCAACAAGCTGATGGTCGACTACTACGGCGCGCCGACACCTTTGCAGCAGCTGGCCACCTTTCAGGTGCCCGAGGCGCGCACGGTGTTGATCAGCCCGTTCGACCGGCAGTCGATGGCCGGCATCGAGAAGGCGATCCGCGACTCCGACCTCGGGGTCAACCCGGCCAACGACGGCGCGGTGATCCGGGTGGTGATGCCGCAGCTGAGCGAGGAACGCCGCCGTGACTACGTGAAGCTCGCCAAGACCAAGGCCGAGGAGGCCAAGGTCGCAGTGCGCAACATCCGCCGGCACGCGAACGACTCGGTGCACAAGCTGGTCAAGGACAAGGAGATCGGCGAGGACGACGCCCGCGGCGCCGAGAAGCAGCTCGACGCCTCGACCAAGAAGTTCGTGGACGGCATCGACGACCTGCTCAAGGCCAAGGAAGCTGAGCTACTCGAAGTCTGATGTCAGCCGAGCAGGAGGTTCCAGCCGAGCCGGCCGTCAGAAAGTCGCGAGCCGGGCGGGATCTGCCTGCCGCCCTGGCGGTCGGCAGCGCTCTGGCCGCGGCCGTCGTGCTGACCCTGATCTTCTGGAACTGGGGCTTCGTGCTGCTGGTCACGGCCATGCTGACCGTCGGCACGGTGGAACTGCACGACGCGCTCAAGCGGATCGGGATGAACTCCGCCGTCTGGCCGATCGGTGCCGGCACGATCGCCGTGATGTGCGGCTCCTACGCGGCGACCACGCAGGCGGGCACCGCAACGGTGCCGTGGCCGGCGGTGTTGCTGGGCCTCTTGGGGGCCACCGTGCTGGCCGCCCTGATCGTACGGATGCGCGGCGGGTCCGCCGGGTACGTCAAGGACGCGGCCGCGAGCTTGTTCACCATCGGCTACATTCCGCTGCTCGGTTCGTTCACCGGCCTGATCCTCGCCGCGCCCAACGGCGCGGCCAAGATGGCGACGATCCTGCTGGTCGTGATGGGCACCGATACCGGTGGCTATGCCGTCGGAGCCCGTTGGGGCAAGCATCCGATGGCGCCGCAGATCAGCCCCAAGAAGACCTGGGAGGGCATGGTCGGTTCGGTCGGGCTGGCCAGCGCGGTCGCGATCCCACTGACCGTGTGGTGGCTGGGCGCGCCGTGGTGGATCGGCCTGCTGATGGCGCTGTGCATCGTGGCCGCCGCCACCTGCGGCGACCTGATCGAGTCACTGATCAAGCGCGACGTGGGCATCAAGGACATGTCGTCCATCCTTCCCGGGCACGGCGGCGCGATGGATCGGCTCGATTCGATCCTGGTCGCGGCTCCTGTGGCCTGGCTGATCCTGTTTCTGCTGATCCCGAACTGAGTGAGATGACCGACCGACAACTACCCGCCGGCGACGAGTTGCAGCCGCACGAGGTGAGCGACTACGCGGCCCTCGAAGACCGTGTGCGCGCCGGGGCGACAGTCAAACTGTCGATGGCTCCCCAGCGCCGTGCGAAGCCGCCGCTGCACTGGCTCGACCTGAGCGCCGATGAGCGCCGCGCCGCCGTCCAGGAGGCTGGCCTGCCGAAGTTCCGCGCCGACCAGATCTCGCGCCACGTGTTCGAGGGTCTGGACGTCGACCCGTCCAGCTGGACCGACCTGCCGGCGAGCGTCCGTGACCAGGTGGCCGAAGGGTTTCTACCCCGGTTGCTGACCTCGGTGCGTCCGCTCAGCTGCGACGGCGGCACCACCCTGAAGACGCTGTGGCGGCTGCACGACGGATCGCTGATCGAGTCGGTGCTGATGCGCTACGGCGTACCGGGCATCCGGGCGTCCGGGTCGGGGCGCAACCGCGCCACCCTGTGCATCTCGTCGCAGGCCGGTTGTGGCATGGCCTGCCCGTTCTGCGCGACCGGCCAGGGCGGACTGCAACGCAACCTGAGCGCCGCCGAGATCCTGGCTCAGGTGCTGGCCGGGGCCCGAGCGCTGCAGGACGGCGAGATCCCGGGCGGTCCTGGGCGGGTGAACAACATCGTGTTCATGGGCATGGGCGAGCCGATGGCGAATTACAAGGCGATCATGGCCACCATCCGCACCTTGACCGCGCCCGGCCCGCACGGCCTCGGGATCAGTGCTCGCGGCATCACCGTCTCGACCGTGGGCCTGGTGCCGCGCATCAACGCGTTGGCGAAGGAGGGCCTGCCGGTCACCCTGGCGGTCAGCCTGCACGCCCCGGACGACGCGCTGCGCGACGAACTCTGCCCGATCAACACCCGGTGGAACGTCACCGAGCTGGTGGACTCGGCCCACGCCTACTACGTCGCCACCAAACGTCGGGTGTCCATCGAGTGCGCGCTGATCCGGGACGTGAACGACCAGCCGGAGCGGGCCGCGATGCTGGCCGATGTGCTGCGCCGCGACGGCGGGCACGGCTGGGTGCACGTCAACCTGATCCCGCTCAACCCGACTCCCGGGTCGAAGTGGACGGCCTCGCGGCGCAGTGACGAGAAGGCGTTCGTGCGGGTTCTGGAGCGTCGCGGCGTTGCGGTCACGGTGCGCGACACGCGCGGACGCGAGATCGACGGGGCCTGCGGGCAGCTCGCCGCAACTGCTGCCGCGGGCTGATCCAGCGATTCGTTCGCGGCGGCGGAGGGTGCCTGGGCCTCCCTGGCGCGGGAATGCCGGTGCCTCCTTTCGGCCGTCCATCGGAGTTGTCTGCTCGCCGCAGCATTCCCCGCTTCTGTCTGGCAACTGATCTAGGAGACCCAACACGGCGAATGTAGGGTGAACCATGCATTCGATCGTCGAGCAGCAGGGTCACGTTCTCGACGCAGCTCTGGTGGCCGACCTGACGGCCGGCATCGTCACCGATCGCGACGCCGAGCTCCGGCTGGTCCACACCCCGTTGACGGGATTGTCGCTCGCCGAGATTCCCCTCTCCACCCCGTCCGATGTCGGATGTGCGGTGCAGCAGGCCCGCTCGGCCATGCGGGTCTGGAGCTCGCTGGGTGCACGTGGCCGGGCCGCCGTCGTGCTCGACTTTCACGACCGCCTGCTGGCGCAGCGCGAGGAGGTGCTCGACCTCATCCAGCTCGAGACCGGCAAGACCCGGGCCAACGCGTTCGAAGAGGTCGCCGAGGTGGCCAACGTGGCCCGCTACTACGCAAGGGTCGCCGGCGGCCTGCTGGCGCCGCGGCGGGTGCGTGGCGCCCTGCCGATGCTCGGGGTGGCCACCCAGGGGTTCCTGCCCCGCGGCGTCGTCGGCATCATCACCCCTTGGAACTATCCCTTCGCGCTGTCGCTCGGTGACGCGCTGGCCGCCCTGCTGGCCGGCAACGCGGTGGTGCTTCGGCCCGACCCGCGCGCCTGCCTGTCGGTGCTGTGGGGGCTGCGCCTGCTGCTCGCGGCAGGGCTGCCGTCCGGTGTGCTGCAGGTGGTCACCGGAGACGGTGCGACGGTCGGCGACGCCGTCGCCCGCCGCGCCGACTACGTGTGCTTCACCGGCTCGACCGAAACCGGACGAAAGGTGGGCCAGATCGCCGCCGAACGCCTGGTGCCGTGCTCGCTCGAACTCGGCGGCAAGAACGCCCTCTACGTGCGCGCGGACGCACCACTGCCGCTGGCCGTCGACGTGGCCCTGCGCGGGGCGTTCGCCGGCGCTGGGCAGGTCTGCGTGCACACCGAACGGCTGGTGGTGCACGACGACATCGCGGACGCGTTCGTGCAGCAGTTCGTGGCTGCAGCCGAGGGCATGCGGCTCGGTGTGGGGCTCGAATACGGCTACGACATGGGCTCGTTGTTCGGTGCCGAGCAGCTTCAGCGGGTCACCGACCACGTGGCGGACGCCGTGCGACACGGCGCCACCGTGCTGACCGGCGGGCGCGCCCGCCCCGACCTCGGGCCCTGGATGTACGAGCCGACCGTGCTCGACGGCGTGACCGCGGCCATGGACGTTCGTGACGCCGAGACCTTCGGGCCGGTGGTGAGCGTGTACCGGGTGCCCGACGACGAGGCGGCGATCCGACTGATCAACGACTCCGACTACGGCCTGCACGCCTCCATCGTCAGCGCCGACCGCGAGACGGCCCGCGGGCTGGCCACCCGGTTGCGCACCGGAACGGTCAGCATCAACGAGACGTTCCTCGCTTCGTGGGGCGCCATCGGGGCTTCGATGGGGGCCCGCGGACACTCCGGAACTGGCGTCCGGCACGGTGCCGAAGGGTTGCTCAAGTTCACCGTGGTGCAGAGCGTCGCCGAGCAGCGCGCCGGATCCCTGGCGGCCGGACGCCGCGCTCAGCAGCGGTTCGCCGACCTGTTCAGCCGCGGGCTGATGACGTTCAGGAAGTCCCGGTTGCCCTGAGCGCAGCGAAGGCGTCCTGCACCGAATCGACGAGGTGGATGCGCTCCGCCATCGGCCTGCCGGCGGCGAGCGCGTGCAGCAGCGGCCACGCAGGAACGGTCTCGGTCCAGAACTCGGCCCCGACCAGCACCAGCGGGACCACCGCTTCCTCCGCAGCTGCGTAGTAGTTGGGGGTGACGGCCTGGAACACCTCCTGCACGGTGCCGGCGGCTCCGGGCAGATAGACGAGTCCGCCACGGCACAGCCGCAGCAGAATGTCTTCGCGCAGGGCGTTGATGAAGTACTTGGCGATCCCGGCGGCGAACAGGTTGGGCGGCTCATGGCCGTAGAACCAGGTCGGAATGCCCAGCGACAGTCGTCGGCAGGGATAGGCGGCGCGCACCTGCTGCGCCGAGCGGGCCCAGGCGGTGAGGTCGTCCGACCAGCCCGCCGCCGACGCCAGAGCGTCGACCGCGTCGTCGAGCTCGTGCGCGGTGCCGGTGAACGAGGCTCCCAGGTTGGCGGCCTCCATGGCACCCGGCCCCCCGCCGGAGAGCACCAGTACCCCGGCCTCGGCCAGGTCGTGCGCCAGGTGGGCGCTGGCCCGGTACGGCCCGGTGCCGCGGCGTTGGGCGTGTCCGCCCATGATGCCCACGATCTGCTGCGGGTCGACGTCGGCGACGATCTGGCCCAGCGCCTCCGAGATGGCGTGATCGTGCAACGCCGCGGCCAGGTCGGCCCCCAGGTCGCCTGGTCGTAGCTGGTGCTGCGACCAGGCGAAGATCGTCGCGTCCGTGGTGGCCGAGTAGCCCCGTTCGAGCCCGTGGTAGAGCTCGTCCGGACTGTAGAGGGCCGGACGGTAGGCGTCGAACGGCAGGTCGGGCAGTCGCGGAAAGACCAGTGCGCCGGCCCTGGACAGATGCGACGCGTCGGTCGGACGCAGCTTGCAGCCCAGGAAGATCGCCCCGGCGACGTCGGCGCCCCGCAGAACCGACGAACGACGGGTCAGGTCGACGGACTGCACGAAGACCCCGGCCAACGTGCCGATGGAGCCCAGCAGCGCATCGAACTCGTCCAGTGATTCCACGTCGTTGCGCACCCGAGCAGGCTAGACCTCGGCTGGTTGAGCTTGTCGAAACCTTGAGCTTGTCGACCCGCGGCGGGTTGCGGTTCCCGAGAACCTCGATCACACGGTGAGCTGCCCCTAGGCCCGAGCACGCTTCATGCGCCGGCGGACGAGCGTCCACTAGCGTGACGAGCGGAGGAGGTCGCGATGCAGCATCAGGTTCCCCAGCCCAGTCCTCGGCACAAGACGTCCTTTCGCGGCGGAGCGATCGGCGCCGCCGTACGGCCGGGGGCGGATCCGCTGGTGGCGTTGACCGCCGCTGATCTGGCCAGGGCTGCAGCCGTGGCCGTGCTCGCCGTGCCGCTCAACGTCGTCGACTGGAAGGCGCCGACGCCGTGGGGCTGAGCGCGATGCGGGGCAGCAGGACCGCGGTGGTGTTCGTCGGTGGCGCCCTCGGTACGTCGATCAGGGCCGCCCTCGAAGCCGCTTTCCCGGCCCAGCCGGGCGGCTGGCCGTGGGCGACGTTCCTGATCAACGTGAGCGGCGCCTTCCTGCTCGGCTTGCTGCTCGAGACGCTCAGCCGACGAGGGCCGGACGTCGGCGCACGCCGGCTGGTCCGACTGGGCCTGGGCACCGGTGTGATGGGCGGCTACACCACGTACAGCACCTTCACCCTCGAGACAGTCCGGCTGATCGGTTCGGGTGCGATGCTGGCCGGCATCGGCTATGCGCTGGGCAGCGTGCTGATCGGCCTGGCGGCCGCTTTGGCGGGCAGCCGGCTGGCCATCAGGCTGAGCCAGTGATCAGCCTGCTGGTCGCGTTGGCCGGCGGCCTGGGTGCGGCGGCCCGATTTCACACCGATGCGATCGTCGCCAGAATGCACCGGGGCCGGCTGCCGCTGGGCACCCTGGTGATCAACACCGTCGGCTCTCTGCTGCTCGGCTTGTTCAGTGGGTGGGTGACCTTCCACTCCGGGGCTCCCGAGTGGGCGAGCATCGCCGGGACTGGCTTCTGCGGCGGCTTCACCACCTTCAGCACCGCGTCCGTGGAGGGGTGGCGGCTGCTACGCGCCGGGCGCCCGTGGGCAGCGGCCCTGCACGCCGGCGGCGGGCTGGTGGCGGGAATGCTCGCTGCCCTTCTGGGGCTGTGGCTGATGTGGCTCTAGGAGCCTGCTGAACAAGGGCCGTTCTGAGGGTGCGTTGTGTGTTGGTGGCGGGCGGGACGCCGCCATGGCCCGTCGAGCGGCGCGTTTGGGTCAGCACTTGAGAGGGCGACAGCGGGGTCGTCCCGCCCGTCTGAGGTCCGTGGTGGCCGCTGTTGGCTGGGGGTTCAGTGCCCCGGGGGGTCTGTCAGGCGATCGCCCAGCCGGTCGGTCCGTGGGTGAGGCCGAGGGTGAGGAGTCGGCGCAGGTTGATTGCCGCGATCCGGTTGTGGAGCCAGTTGTTGTTCCTGGTCACGCCTCGGTAGCGGAGTCGCCGGTTGCTTCGGGTCAGCCAGGCGATGGTGCGTTCGACCATGGGCCGGTGTTGTCGGTAGGTGTCCTGGAAACCTTCGTCGGCGGCCCGTTGACGGTGCTGGCGTTGCAGCAGATCATGCTCGTGGAGCTGGATGGTGCGGCCCTTCGCGGCGGTCGTGCACCGGGGCCTGAGCGGGCAGGAGCGGCAGGCGATCCCGAACACTGCCTTGCCTGTCTTGGTGATCGTCTTGGTGATCCTGCCCGGGCAAGTCAGCGTGCCTGCGGCCGGGTCGTGGGTGAAGTCGTCGATGCTGAACCCGCCCTCAACGGCGGGCCGGATCGGCCACGGCTTCAATAGCGGCGTCCACTGCTTGGCAGCAAGCACGGCGAGCATGTCACCGGTCGCGTAGGCCGAATCACCCAGCACCTCGACCGGGCCGGTGATCGTCGGGTCGGCGACAACCAGCCGGGCACCGACGGTGGCGTCGCTGTTGTCCGGGCCGGCAGCCTTGGTCAGCTCAACCATCGTGGCCAGCCCGGTTTCGGGCTCGATGACCACGTGGGCCTTGAACCCGTCCTGGCGACGCTCCACCGTCTTGTGCGCATGCCGCGCCTCCGGGTCGACGGTCGAGATCACCCGATCCGGGGCGACCTTCCGCGCGATCCGCCACTTGCCATCGGTGCCGTCAGAGTCTTCGGCCGGTTCGACATCCTGACCGGCGACCAACGCGAGTAGGGCGATCGCCTCGGCCGGCTTCCCGCCCTGCCCGGTGATTGCCTCGACATCAAGTCCGTCGAGCAGAGCGAGGGCGTCGTTCACGAGTGCGGTCACCAACTCGTCGCGGGCCTGGGCGTCGTCCCAGGCGATCCTCGGTTTCGCCGTGCTGTCATAGCCCTGCCCGGTCAACGCGGCCAGCCGGGTGCAGCGTTCGGCGATCACCTGATGGGCGCCGGGCACCTCCCGGCCGACCCGGCGGACCTGGGCGATCAACTGGGTGACCGTGTCCTGCCGGGCCACCGCATCATCCAGGATCGTCGAATCCAACACACGGCGCTGCCGTCCCTTCACCGCACCCGTGGCGGCGATCACGTCGCGGACCACCTCGAAGATCCGCTGCGGCCGCTCCGAACTGGCCAGCCGGGCACGCCATACCGTCAACGACGACGCATCAAACGCCTTCGCGTCGACCGGATAGCCACACGCCGCCTTCCACCGCAGGTCGAACGTGAGCGCGTCGACCGCCTCCCGGTCGGACAAGCCGTGCAGGGATTGCAGCACGATCACCGACGCGATCACCTCGCCCGGGATCGAGGGCCGTCCCCGGCCCGACGGGAACAAGTCCGCGAACAACGAGTCCGGGAACAACCGGCCGCGGTGCTCGGCCAAAAACCGGAACACGCTGCCCACCGGCAGCAGATGCCCTGCCAACGACTCCACGTCCAACACGTCCCGCTGCGGACTCGACTCACCCTGCACAACCCAACAATTCCAGTCGACCGACAACCAGACCGGGCGCCACGCAGACGGATTGTTCAGCAGGGTCCTAGAGCGAAAGGCGGGCTTTGACCACGTCCACCAGGCGTTCGGCGATCTGCTGCGCCTGCTCGGTGGTTTCGGCCTCGACCATCACGCGCACCAGCGGTTCGGTGCCCGAGGGTCGCAGCAGCACGCGCCCGGTGTCGCCCAGTTCACGGGACGCTGCCGTCACGGCCTGCTGCAGCACGGGGTCGAGCCCGGCCCGAACCTTGTTGACGTTCGGCACGTTGATCATCACCTGCGGCAGCCGGGTCATCACCGCCGCCAGCTCGGCCAGCGACTTGCCCGTGCGGGCCATCCGGGCCGCGAGATGCAGGGCCGTCAGTACGCCGTCACCGGTGGTGGCGAACTCGCTCATGATCACGTGGCCCGACTGCTCGCCGCCGAGGGTGAAACCGTTGGCGTTCATGGATTCGAGCACGTAGCGATCGCCGACCTTGGCCTGATCGACCCGGATGCCGTGCTCGCGCATGGCGATGATGAAGCCGAGGTTGCTCATCACCGTGCCGACCACGGTGTCGCTGTGCAGCGAATGGTCGTCCTTCATCGCCACCGCGAGGATGGCCAGGATCTGGTCGCCGTCGACCACGTCGCCGGCGGCGTCCACCGCGAGGCAGCGATCGGCGTCACCGTCCAGGGCGATGCCCAGGTCGGCGCCGCGGGCCCGGACGGCACCCTGCAACGACTCCAGATGCGTCGAGCCGCAGTTCTCGTTGATGTTCAGGCCGTCGGGCCACGCGTGCAGCGGAATGACCTCGGCACCCTGGGCGTCGAACGCGGCCAGGGCGGTCAGCGATGCAGCGCCGTTGGCGGTGTCGATCACGACCTTGAGCGGGGCCAGCGAGGCGTCGGTGCCGAGGCTGGACACCAGGTGGGCCACATAGCCCTCCACGGCACCCGAGTCGTCCTTGACCCGGCCGACGTCGGCGCCGGTGGGACGCGTCCACGACTCGCCGAGCCGTTCCTCGATCGCGTCCTCG
>Ga0209277_10000446_pt1 | contig 20999 bp, 19 predicted proteins | sample JI81AbrownDNA_FD_187503 | JGI IMG/M metagenome (GOLD analysis project Ga0209277, IMG submission 187503) | Wastewater effluent complex algal communities from Wisconsin, to seasonally profile nutrient transformation and Carbon sequestration -... | ecosystem: Engineered > WWTP > Effluent > Algae... | reverse complement strand
AGTTAATTTCGTTAGATATGTAACACTTTTGACTTATTTTTTGACTTTTGTGTCATTATGCGGTCTTTTCGGCTCCTATTCGACACATTTTTAGGGATTTCGAGAATACGATGCGCTGAGATTCCAGTCGAAAAAACCTCTTGAAACTAGAAAATATAGACTCAATGCTAAAAAAAGAGAGAAGTCCCTTTGAATCCAAAAAATGCCATCGCCCTTTTGTTGTTTGTCGCACTGTTTCTCCTCCCCGATTGCAAAAAACAAAAAGAGGACAGAACCGACGTACTCGTCCTCCTCGGCCTTGCGGCGGCCTACCAAAATTCGACATCGATTGTTTGCACAAGTGCGCAGCTGAACAAAGTGCAGGCGAATCGAATTTTTCAGACTGGATTTGAAACATTAGATGATTTTTCCAAATTTTATTCTGTTCCCACCAATTACCAATCTGCTGCCACACACGGACTTTCCACCGAACAAAAAGTAACTGGTAATTATTCCCACAAGGCTTCGATTACTGCTCTCGGACCGAGTTGTCCTTATCCTGTCAATTGTAACCATAGAGGTTATCCTACCATCCAGTTACACAAACTGGCATCAGGTGGATTTAAAACTCCAGTTACGATTGAGTTTTCTGCCTATTTAGATATGACATTTTTCTCCTCGTCAGATTGGTTTAGTTTGGCGACTTATTCCGCTGACGTTTCGGATGATTGGAAACGGGTGGTCCTCATTAACACGGACATAAAAAACAAGGCATATCTCATGCATGTTCCTGTGCACGGTCAAAGCAACTTAACCTATCAAAATGCGAATCTTGCCTTTCCCATGAGACAATGGGTAAAAATAAAAACATGCTTGAACTTCGATCCTAATAACGGAGAGGCCAAGGTTTGGCAGGATGAAGTTCTAATTTCAAGTTCAAAGGTATCTGGCGGTTGTGGTGTCTTAGAGCAAGCTCATTTTGGTTTGTATGCATCCCCCACACTGTCTAATGGGAGTGTCTATAACGACGACTTAACGATTCGAGAAGTGAGTGTGTGTCCCTAAACGCAACTAACTTCAAATTTCCTTACAAAAACGTTAAATGATTTAGAACATACTATTATTCGAATATATCAACATTAAATAATCTATTGTCAACCTTACAACGTTTTTCCACTTAGAGAAATGGGTAAATTAAAAGAAACAATGATTCGGGACATGAAAGTCCACGGCTATTCTGAACAAACGATTAAAACTTATACGAATTGTATACAAAAACTCGCAAATTTTCACAATCAGAATCCGATCGAATTAAAAGCTGAACACATTTATGATTTCTTTTTACATCTAAGAGAAAAGCAGCTGGCAGACGCAACAGTAAGTCTCTATTACAGTGCCATACATCTATTTTGTACACTCTTTGGAAAAGAATCGATTTTAGAGAAAATACCCGTACCGAAAAAAAGAGCAAAGGTAGTCGTTGTGTTAACTCAAAACGAAGTAGTTTCAATTTTAAATCATTGCACGACTCTAAAAGAAAGAGCGATTTTTACTCTCCTCTACTCGTCGGGAATACGAATCGGAGAATTAGCCAAATTGAAATTGAGTGATATTGATTTTGAAAGCCAGTCCATTCTCATCCGAGAAGGAAAAGGAAACAAGCAACGATATGCAATCTTATCAAATTCCACTGGAATTCTGTTAAAACAATTCATCTTACTATCGAATCCAACAACATATTTATTTTACTCTTCTCAAAAAGGGAAAGAACATGCAATCAATGTTCGCTGGATACAAGTTCGATTAAAAGAAATAGCAAAAACTGGCGGGATTAGGAAAAATATCAAAGTGCACACATTACGACACTCTTTTGCGACCCATCTACTAGAAGATGGATATAGTATATTCTATATTCAAAAGTTATTAGGTCATAATACAATTGTTAGTACGATGATTTACTTACATGTGAATCCTCACCATCTTCTACAGATTCCAAGTCCAATAGAAAAGATTCGAAATGCCAAAATGAATATTTTTGAAAACCAAAAAGAATACGGACTCAATTTGAATATAAATACTTAAATGTTCTAACGACGTATCTTTGGAATATCTTTTGACGGAGAGGAACCAAACATTCGCTTGTATTCCCTTGTGAATTGAGATGTGCTCTCATAACCTACTTTTAAGGCAGCTTTATAGGTACTGATTCCGTCTTGTATCATTATTTCTCGTGCTTTATGAAGTCTTATGCTTTTGATGTATTGTAGAGGTGTGAAGTCAGTGACTTCTTTGAAACAGGAGTGAAACATAGAAACACTCATTCCGGCTTCAAAGGCAAGGCTTTTTGTACTAAGCGTTTTATGAAATGATTGATGAATTTTTGTTAGTACTTTGGCAATTTGAAAAAATTTCCTATCCTTATAGGCTAATGCTTGCAAGGATTCACCGTTTTCACTCATCAATATCCGATAAATAATTTCACGAACAATCATAGGTCCTAGTATTTTCGAGTCTGGTTGAGACAATATAACCGTCAGTAAACGATATACCGCATCATTTAGGATCGGGTTCATGGGGGCAGTATAAATACCTTTATATAATTGTTCCGGTACCATTTTTGTATCGTCTAAATCATTCAATAACTCGCCGATGAGCTTCGGATCCACTTTGATAATCAAACCGACGAGTGGACCGTCACTAGGACAAATCGCCTCACATTCTAACGGTATAGGGACTGGAAGAACGAGGTATCTGGATTGATCATAGACAAAAACACTTTCCCCAAGAAAAACTCTTTTTTCTCCGTGGGCAATGATGATGATTTCGGCTCGGTAAGCGATCGGTTTTCGCTGAAAAGACTTTTCCACTCGAAAGAGCCTAACGCCAGCTATGGTAGTTTCGATCACGTTTTCGTCAGGTATCAATCTCTCAAAAAGTTCGAGAATCGAAAGTTTTCTACTTGGTAGTTCCGATAGTTTCGACATCCTTCACCATGTGTATTTTTACCAATGTTTAAATGCAATTTAAAAAACTCAGCTTTTAGACTTTGTAGAAATAGGCAAAAAAAAAGAGTTTCTGACCTTGTAATTCGCATTCTATGTATTATCTTTATCGTATTCAGTTTGCTAGGTTAATTTAATTGATAAAAAGAACCAAAGAGAATCTGATAGGAGAAAAGGAATCAATGATTAGAAAATTAGGAAACCAAGGATTGGAAGTACCATCCATCGGACTCGGTTGCATGGGTATGTCAGATTTTTATGGAACATCATCAGAGGCAAAAAATTTATCAGTTCTTGAACGTGCTCTCGAAATAGGATGCTCTTTCTGGGATACCTCAGATATGTATGGTCCATTTACGAATGAGATCTTATTATCGAAGGCACTTTCTGGACGAAGAAATAAAATCATTTTGGCGACTAAATTTGGAGTCGCTCGAGGTCAGGATGGAAGCTGGCAAGGCATCAAAGGCGGAGCAGAATACGTCAAATCAAGTTGTGATGCGTCATTAAAAAGACTGAATACTGATTATATCGATCTTTATTATCAGCATCGCATCGATCCGAATACTCCCATTGAAGAAACCGTCGGTGCCATGGCTGATTTGGTAAAGGCAGGAAAAGTTCGTTATCTCGGTCTTTCTGAAGCCGATCCCACAACGATCCTAAGAGCGAGTGCGGTACATCCCATCAGTGCTCTCCAGACAGAATATTCTTTGTGGTCGAGAGACGTGGAGGCAGAAATTTTACCTTTGCTGAAAAGACTCAACATTGGCTTTGTCGCCTATAGTCCGTTAGGTAGAGGTTTTCTCTCTGGAGCGATCCGATCTAGGAAGGATTTAGAGGTGGGTGATTGGAGATTGGAAAATCCGAGGTTCACTGATGAAGCCATCGCGTCAAATATTCGTTTGGTGGAAGCCGTAAATAAAATAGCGACCGAGTTGGGTGTTTCTGCAGCACAGGTTTCCCTTGCATGGATTCTTTCTCGCGAAAATTTTATCAGCACCATACCAGGAACCCGTAGTATCGAACGACTGAACGAAAATTGGGAATCGCAAAAACTAACACTTAGCGAATCTCATCTGGCAAATCTCGGTTCACTTCTCGAACAAGGTGTGCTCGGAGAGCGTTACTGAACTTATTACTGGGTTCAATGAAAAGGAATACTCAAGACTACCGGAGAAAAACAAACGTTTCTTAGTTTTCTGGTTCTTTTTTGATTCCTTTCTTGTTCGTATTATCTCAATTCTCCTTTCGGTAGGAACCGAATGGAGATTAGATTTACAATTGAATTTTTCCGAGGCATCCTGCCGGGTTCGATACTCTCTTTCTAGAAGCAGGATATGTTTCTAATTTGATCTCAGCACACGTTATACAAAATGTACATTCAAAAGTACAGATTCTGGCATCCGTAGAGTCTGGCGGAAGATCTTATCATAGCATTCCGACTCCCTGTTTCCTGAAATCTTTTATTTTCACTCCATGTAACGCTATGCCAATTAGATGAAAATACGCTGCCCGGTTTGATGCTGGAAATGTAATTTAGATCTCCATATCGAACATTCGCTAATGGAGAAAACGAGCTCGAGACTAAAACGATTAAAATCCTAGTTCTCGCAAATGTTTGACACCAACTAACTCTAAATCACCAAAAAGGCCACTCGTCTCCTTTAAATTGCCATGAGGAAGATAAACTTTGGTTATTCCTATTCCCTGGAGTTCTTTGATTCTGAGTCCGATTTGCCCCACACTTCTTACCTCACCTGATAGACCCACTTCACCTAAAAATCCGATCGATCTTGATATCGGTTTGTCCTGATAGGAAGAAGCAATGGATGCAGTTATGGCAAGATCCAAACTCGGTTCGTCTATGGAAAGTCCACCGGCAAGATTGCTAAAAATATCACATTCGGAAAGTGGCATAGAAAGATATTTTTCTATAACTGCGGAAAGTAAGATCACACGTCTATTGTCCAAACCTTCTGCCATCCTACGTGCTTGACCAAAAGAAGACTTGGCAACTAATGCTTGTACCTCGACACTAATTGCTCTGGAACCTTCCATTACAGAAGAAAGCACACTACCCGATCTTTCTTCTGATTCAGGAGAAATAAAGAGCCGATGACGATCGAGAACTTGTTTCAATCCATCTGATGCCATTTCAAAAATCGCTGTGTCCCCTACAGCACCAAACCTATTTTTGACGGCTCGTAAAATTCGATAATAATTTAAGCGATCCCCTTCAAAATACAATACCGTATCCACAAGGTGTTCCAATACTTTTGGCCCCGCTATCAAACCCTCTTTGGTAATATGCCCGATTAAAAAAATCGGAACGCCTGTGCGTTTGGCAGTCTCTAAAAAAACTTGGGAAGCTTCTCGAAGCTGAGTGACCGAGCCTGCTTGGTTCACTAAACTTTCTTTTAGAATCGTCTGGATAGAATCAATGAATACGACGGAAGGAATTAAATCCGAAATCATCTGCGCAATGTTATCAGCATAAATTTCGGATGAGAGTAACACATTTTCGCTTGTCAGTCCCATTCTTCGAGCTCGCATTCCGATTTGCGCTGCGGACTCCTCTCCAGAAATGTATAATACTTTTCCCTTCTTTGAAATTCCACGAGCAATTTCTAATACCAACGTCGACTTTCCAACACCAGGCTCTCCACCTATCAAGAGCAAACTACCGGGAACGATTCCTCCTCCTAACACCAAATCCATTTCAGAATAAGAAGTGGAAAGACGGAGAAATGTATGTTCTTCAACGTGTGAGATCGAAACTGGCGTTTGGTATTTTTTTGAACTTGATTGAATCCCGATTTTTGGTTCGAAACGTCCACCACCACCTAGTCCAACTTCTTCTATTGTATTCCATTCGTTACACGAATCACATTTGCCTGCCCACCTTTGAAATTGGGTACCGCAGGCTTTACATACAAAAACTTTTGCAGGAGGTTTTTTCGCCATCAATGTTCAAAAAGATTATAAACTTCGAGTAAATCAAGTTCCACTTGCGTTTCTATAAAATTGAAACATTTTTGAGCTATGGCAAATCGGTTTTCTCGGATTAGCATCTCGGTCAATATTTGTTCCAGAGAAATGAGAAATCGAACATCTGTGCCTGCGTAGTCTACTTGGTCTTTCGTAAGGATTTTTTTACCCCAGTCTGATGATTGATTTTTTTTATCAATATTTTCTTCAAAAAATTCCCGAATCAGTTCCTTTAATCCATGTTTGTCGGTATATGTTCGAGCTAGTTTACTAGCAATTTTAGTACAAAATACATTTTTTAGATTTATACCAAGTCTTGCATTTAGAAAGGTCATATCCATTCGGGCAAAATGGAAAATTTTTTCGATTTCGGTAGACTCAAATAATTTTTGGAGTTTCGGTGCATCTTTTTGCCCAGGAAGAATTTGGACCAGGGAAACTCGGTTTTTTGAATCGCATATTTGGACTACACAAAGACGATCTCTTCTAGGATTGAGGCCCATCATCTCACAATCGACGGCCAGTCTATCATCTTTCTTATAGGCATCAAAGAATTCATCACTCAAATCGCCTTGCAAGACAACAGGTTTTATAGTTGAACGTTTTTGGGTCATAATGGCTTACTATGGAAAAGGTTCCTCTTAAATCATCAAATAGATTTTTCCGATGAAAATTCAATACCGCATACACGATCACATCTTCCTTTCCCAGTTTCTTCCAGTAAAACCAGGCTTATTTCAAAGCGAATGTAAGAAGTTTGAACTGCAATTGACCACGACCTCACCGAATAAAACGGAAACAGTCATCCAACCCAAATTGATTTGGCGAGAAACCACTCGACCAGAAGTTGGATTTAGTATTGATTTTTTTGAACTCGACCTTGGAGAAATTTCACACGGAGAAAATTTCCAAATCTTCCAACATGGTTACCAATCTTGGTCTTTGTCAAAACGCATGTTGCCGCAGGAAGAAGATCGTTCACCAAGACTTGCATTTTTAAAATATACCCAAGAAAACATTTATTCTGATCATAAGGGTAAAACAGGCGAAGTCATATCCGAATACTTCACAATCCATTACCAGAATAGCGGTGCGAGAGGAATGTTATATGCTTCCCTCGATCGTGGCGAATTTGGTATCAAATTCAAAACTCACATCACACCTGAAGGACAGATTTCCAAAGTTTCTGCCATTTATGATTTTTATTGTCATCCAGATCTAAGACCTAATAGCAAAATTGTAATCTCAAAAATCTTAATAGAGACATTCACTGGATCACCGGAAGTGACACTGGCAAATTACTTTCAGAAATTAGGTGATAAATTAGATATACCTACATTTCCAAAAAAAGTTCCGACTGGTTGGTGTTCTTGGTATTATTATTATACAAAAATTGATCAAAAAACAATTTTCGAAAACCTAAGTAAAGTTAGAGAGTTAAATCTTCCAATAGAATTCTTTCAAATTGATGATGGTTACCAACGAGAAATTGGCGACTGGCTTATACCAAATGATAAATTTCCGGGAGGCATGCGTATCCTCGCGGATGAGATCAAACGGATTGGACTTAAGCCTGGTATCTGGCTTGCACCATTTTTAGTTCGAAAAAAATCTGAGTTCTTTCGGAAATTTCCGGAAGCAATTCTGAAGGATGAAAACGGAAAACCAGTTCCGGCCATCTATCAACCGCTATGGGGAAGAGGGTATACTTATGCATTAGACATTACTCATCCCACTTCCCTTGCCTATTTGGAAAAAGTTTTTACGACCATCGTGAAGGATTGGGGATATCCATATTTAAAACTCGATTTTCTTTATGCGGGATTGTTACCAGGCGATACCTACAAAAAGAACTTGTCACCTCAAGGTCGCTATATGGAGGCACTGACTCTGATTCGGAAAGTGGTAGGGAAAAATACCTTTCTGTTAGGTTGTGGGGCACCGATGTTACCTTCCGTAGGTTTTTTCGACGGCATGCGAATCTCATGTGATGTTGCACCTTTTTGGGGACCTGAATGGTTACGTGTCCTTTTAAAAGATAGAAATGCTCTATGTACAAAAACTGCTCTCCTGAACGATTTAACTCGCTCCTCGATGCATCGTAATCTTTGGTTAAACGATCCAGATTGTTTACTTGTAAGAAAAAAGAAAAATAAAATGACCGAAGCCCAAACCAAAATCATGGCATCTGTCATGGGTGTATCTGGCGGAATGCTTCTTGTTTCTGATGATCTAACAAAGCTGGAATTGGAAAGATTGACATTGCTGAAAAAGGTATTTCAGTTGAATGCTGAATGCGAAGCGCACACGCCCATTCCCTTGGGAATGTTCGATGATGATTTTCCTCCAGGTCTATTCAATCCTGCCGGTTATATTGGACTCTGGAACGTAAAGGAAACCGCAGCAAAAATCATAGTAGATCTTCCGAAACCGATTCGATCCAAGGGTCCTTTTATCGACTTCTGGACAGGTACGATTATCAACTTCGAACTCTCCGCGAAAAAAGATAAAATCGAAATGGAGTTACCAGCTTTTGGATCAGTCGTTTTTGCAATCTGATACCTCCTCCATTGAAAAAACCTTGACCGTTCATTCACCTACTTGAGAATCAATGGGAATTTACGTTTCGAGGTTTATATGAACAAAAATTTACTCTTACCTTTTGGTTTTTTCTTAACAATTGCCTTTATTTCTTCGCAGTGTGCTTCTCTTGATACAGCATCTGGTTCCCTCTCCAGACTTGCTTTTTCTGCCTCGGATTCCACATCCGCACTACTTAAATCTTTGAGCACAAGCGTCTCCTCGATTTCTGAGTCCATTTCCAGCGGTAGCAAAGAGGAAAAAGAAAGTGCCTATCGCCAGGACATTAAATCTGCGTTAGTACTCTTTTACAAACATCCAGCCACACAAAAGGATTTAGAAAAAGATTTGTCTCTCGTTGCGAGAGATCATGGAATTACCAATTGGAAAAATAACGCAAACACCTATCGCGGAATCGGCCAGGGACTTAAATCTGCCAATGCGAATGCGAAAGAGTTTGAATCGATTGTAGAAAGAATTTCGCAAAACAACGAAAAGATGGCCAATTTATTGAAAGAAGGATACCTATCTTTCAACTAACAAACAAACAGTTCATCGCCGTATTACTTTTGTTCTTTGCTACAGGAAGACTTGTAGCAAAGGATCGTATCTCTTTTCTTCATATCCTATCAAATTCTGGTCAATCCAGTGGAGGCCATACCGCCCTTCTGATCGGAGATAAGGTATATCACTTCCAATACAATTTTAAAGATAAAATACTCTACCTCATGCGCGATCCGTGGGAGGAGTTTCGTTTCCATTATTCAGTTTGGGAAAATAGAAGCATTCATTTACTAGAATTAGGCATCTCGAACGAGGCTAAGGATGAATTCAAAACTCATTGGGACCAAACGTATTTAATTCAAAAAAAATGGATAGAAAATCTGAATGATCTAAAAGCTGATTCGGCTTGGATTACATATTTAAAATCGATAAGCTCCAAACAGAATGCAACATACCCCGTATCGGGTCTAGGGTATTTCTCTCAAGGAACACTCAGCGATGAGTCTCTGCTTCCACTGAATGCAACAGAATTCGACCATATTTCTGCTGATTTAGATTTCTTTCTTCAATCAACTCTCGAACTTAAAAATTTGATGGAAACGAATAAACAAGCTCTCGCACTTTTGTTAGATCATAAAATTACGAAAACTGCATTCTCACCACCACTTCGATATCACTCACTACAAAAAGAATGGGAAAATCGGGAACAAAAGAAATTTGTTCGTGAATTTTTAAAAACTCCAATGGCATTTCAAGAAAATGCATTTATCATTTTAAATCAGAACACACAATTTGCCTTAGGTGCAGATGAGAAAAAACATCTTTCTGAGATTTCTTTAGAACTCGAAACTAAAATGCGTTATTGCATCGAAGAAAGATCTCGGTGCAATGGGATGGAAGAAATTGTTACCCTTGTTCGACTGTATTCAATTCGCGAAAGCTTAAATCAAGGTTACTACGTAATCCCCAAAAAAGCGAATTATGATCCATTCTATTACCAAGAGGCCGAAGAAATTCCAGAAGAGATTCTAAGCGAAAAACGAGATGAGTCGATACGCTTATTCCAAATAGCAAAAAAACAGTTCCTGGAGGGAGAGGGAGAGCTTTCTTTCCGAGATTGGGAAAAAGAAATTGCAAAAGTTGATTCTTTACAAAGACAAAAATTTGATATTACCCATTTTGAATCTTATCCGTCTCAGAAAGGGGAGAGATCTTTTTTGGTTCAAGAAGAGATGGAGGAACTAACAAAGGAGTTCGCTACTTCTTTAAGTCTAGATTTAGAAAAATATGAAAATCTGGTACAGAGTATCTATTCTTACCATATTATCCTTCAAAATTGTACTGGCGAAATTTTTCGTTATCACAATCAATTTTATCCAAAAGAGTCTGAGCGTTACCAAACTTTAGGTGGGACTGTCTCGGAAAAAACGAGTCGTTTCTCGTTTATTCCCTTCCTTGCAGCTTTTCAGGTGAAATCCAATTACCATGTGATTCAAGAAAAACAGCTCCTATCCTATCGTTTACAAAAAAAGAAACAGAAAAAGTTATCGTTCTTTCAAGATTTGAGAGAGGACTTTGTTCCGTTTTCCCATTATTATCAGAAAAACCCTTATGACCAAGACTTTCTATTTTTTACAGATGATACCGTCCTACTGAGACCGATTTACGGTATAACTAATATTATATGGGGATTTGGAAATACAGGTGCTGGAATCTTTACTAGCCCCTGGGATAAAGGAAAAAAATTCTCAAAAGGAATTCAAAGTGTATTATTTAGTTTCCCAGAAATCATTTTCATGAATATTAGAAAGGGTTATTTTCCTTACATCACCGAAAAGGACTTACCTGAAAGTTATTTTCAAAAGGTATATGAATGAACCGACTCATTTTTTTAAGTTTTCCTTTTTTGTTTTCAATTGTTATCGCTTTGCTTCCGAATAGCCCTTGGTTTTCTTACGTTGACAAATTCATAATGATTGTGCTCGCAGTCGTGTTTTTGTTTTTTTTAGTCCTCACTTACAAATTTCAAAAAACACTCTCGAATTCACTTTCCGAATTTGAGTCTTTTTTTAATAGATATCGAGTGATCTTTCTCATTAGTTTATTTATTTTGATGTTAGTTTTTCCATTTCGGAATTTGGATTGGGGAGATGGCATCATTTTACTTGAAACAAATCTACTTGAGACTAAATTATTTGGATCTCAAATCGCAATGGATGAAATTCTAGAAACTGTAATTCATAGTTTTATGTTTCGATTTTTATCCTTTATCGAATTTAGTAACGACAACCGTTATGCATACCAGCTGATTTCCTATTTAAGTGGGGCGATTTTTATTGCTCTCGTTGGCTGGAGATTAAATAAAAATGAGAACAAAAATTCAGATCTTTTAGCTGGATTTGTATTTCTTAGTTCATCGGGATTTTTAATCTACTTTGGTTATTCTGAAAACTATAGCGTTGTGAGTTTATTCTTTTTGGTTTTCATTTATTTCGTTCGGCGCTGGATCCTTGTTGAGAAATCAAATTCATTCATTCTAATCGGTGCAACTCTTCTTGTAACCCTCGGGATTTTTTTCCATTTGGTTTCAGGATTTCTTGTATTTGCACTTTTTTATTTATGGATAGAGTTTTCACCTAAAGAAAAACGAATCAAATATCTATTGTTATGTTCTGCGATAGGTGGTTCTATCCTACTTTTCGGATTCGGGTATCTATCATTTTTGCATGATCCTACTCTCGACCGAAAAAGTAGTCATTTATTACATCCTCCGATTTATCCATGGAAACGACTTATATCCATCAATCATTTTCTCGAGATATTTTCAGTCCTCTGGTATAATTCAAAAATTCCAGTTATGTTATTGGGTTATATGTTTATTTTTGAAAGAAAAGATCTAAATTCTTTTTTCACAAAAAAAGAGAATCGATTTGTTTTGTCTGTCAGTGTGAGTTTGTTAATCAATGGTTTTATAATCAACCCAATGCTCGGGTTCCCCGCTGATTGGGACATGATAGGATTTTATTGGATTCCCTTAGCTTACCTGGGTTATTTGCTCTTATTAGAGTATCCACAGCTCAAAATATTTTTTGTAGGTCTGATCCTCTTCAGTTTTATTTCACTGATTTTCCAAGCTAAAGAATTATCCAAGTTAGAACCAAAAAAAGAAAAAGAAATCCATCTCATCCAGAATATCGTATATAAATATGTAAATGAAAATGAATCCACCATTCAGAGTTTTTCTAAAACGGAACGCAAATTTTATGCAAAAACAGACTTTTTCTTTTTTAAATCGATCAATATAACAGAAAGAATGTGCGAATTCGCAGGAAAACAAAATTTAAAAGAAGATTTAAAAAAATTACAAGTAGAGTTTAGAGAAGGGTCCCACTCCAGTAAACTCAATGATCCGAATTGGATAAAGATGTTTTTAACAAAAGCTACGATTACGAATACAGTTTATATTAAATCTCTAAAAGAATATAACCTATGTCGTCTTGAGCCTTAGAGGAAGATTTCAGAAAATCTGTAAATTTAACGATTTCTTCTTTCATCGACTCTATGCGATTTTCACCAGTGAGAATTTTTGAGAGGGTTTGGACCAAAGGATGAGATGTAGAACCAAGTAAACCATCCGAGTAAGCGAGAAGAATATCGCCTGAATTTACCTGGATCTCTTTTTCAGAAAAAGTTATTGAATCGAGAATTCCTAACAGTTGACCAGAATTTTCTTGTAAAATTTCGATCTCTTCTGAGTCTTTTTTAAAAAGGATAGGAAACGGGTATCCCCCTCTCGCATAACGAATCATTTTGCTCTTATGATCCACTAAAATACTAATAGCTGTCATACTATGCGTCCCAATTTCTCTACAAAGTTCTTGGTTTAGTCTCGTTAGTATCGAACCTGGCGAAAAAGTTCCCGAACGCGCGATCTCTTTATGAATGGTCGTCATAAGAATCGTGATCAGACCTGAAGTCACTCCATGTCCTTCAATGTCACCCATCAGAATCAATGTCTGATCATTTTCTAAACCAATTGCTTGAAAAAAATCACCAGAAACAAAACTTAATGGAAGGATCTCCCCAAAAATTCGGTGATCCAGCTTAGGTAAGCTCATAGTTTTAGTTTGGATTCTGGATGCGAGACGAAGGTCTCTCGTAAGAGCTTCATCTTGTGACTCTTTTTCTTTTAAAAATCCATAGTATTCGATCGAACGCGCGATCGCATTCTCTACAGATTTCAGTTCAAAAGGTTTCAAAATAAAATCTGTCGCTCTGTGGTAAAGTGAGGTAACGACTGTTTGTATGTCACGTTCACCGGTCATCATTAAAACTTGAGTTTTGGCATCAATTGCTTTCATCTTTGGGAGTACATCAAGTCCCGACATTTGGGGCATATTGACGTCTAAAAAGACAAGTGGATTTAATTCCCGCTCAAAGTATTCAAGGCCTTGTGCCGGGTTCGTAAAATATCTTACGTAATAACCAAGTCCATTGATGAGCAATTCCAAAGTTTCACAAATTTCGGAATCATCATCGATAATTAAAATTTCAGGTTTAAATGAATAATCAGGCATTTTCGTTTAAAATTAAGTAGAAGAATCTTTTAGTCGAAACTTCATCTTTTGCTTTATATCATCCACTCTTTTGAAGTAGCTATCTTGGAAAACCTTCTTTTCAAGATATATGTCCGTGCAGGAGATCATCTCGCCATATTTCCACTCATAAGGTTCCCCCGATTCATAACAAATTTTGTTTTGATGGATTTGTGATGACAAAATTCTGAGGTTCACCCCTCGAAAGGACTGAATCAAAGCACGAAAACTGCCTTCTTTTTCTGGATCAATGAATCGAAATTTACGTCCAAAAAGTACGGCATCGTGAAAATACTCGGGAACATTAAAAGCGCCAGAAGTTCCAAGCTTTTTTGCTAATATTCTAATAAAGGTTGTAATTTCGGTAAAAACGTTCAGTCCGGGATATTCTTGTCCGAAGTAAAGTTCCTTCTTTATTTTTTCGCCTGTAAAATTCAAATTTTGAGTCAATAGCCAATCGATGTAAACCATTGGAAACTCTTCATCATCCCCTTTCAAATGAAATTGAGATACTTTCAATCTCATATGGATGAGAATTTTGCCTTTTTTTGTTTTTATATAGACTCGATTGTCATAATCATTCAAAATCTCAATCGAAAGTTCGGAATTGGGAAAACCTCTCGACTGAACTGCTTTAAGAAGACCAGCTTCATTCAATAACTCTTCTACTTCTTCTTTTCTAAAACGATTAAAAAGTCGAGGTTCCATATTTAGAGATGTATTCAACTCTTTTGATACATCTACAAGCGTTAGTTCATCTAAATTTAGCCAATCAGCATTTCCTTTCTTCTTATCGGTTGAAGAAAAAATACCCATCAAATTTCTCCAAATGTGGTAATGGTATTAAAATGAATCTCAACGGTATCACGAAAATCTCGAGCATAACCACCCGCCAAAGTGATTACGCACGGAATGTTTTTATCCGTACAAAATGAACGAACCAATTTATCTCTTTCCTTTAAACCCTTCATACTGACTTTTAATTCACCCAAAGAATCATCTTCATAAGGATCAGCACCTGCCAAATAATAAACAATATCAGGCTCAAAGGAATCTTTCATTTTTTCCAATGAATCCCTAAGCAATGTTAGATATTGATCATCTTTAATTCCAGGTTCTAAATGAATATCCAAATTCGAAATTTCTTTTCTCGGATAAATATTTCCCTGGTGCATAGAGAATGTAAAAACTTTGTCATCATATTGGAAAATGTAGGAATTCCCATTACCTTGATGTAAATCTAGGTCGATGATAAGCGCTTTATGATTTTCTGATGTCTCTTTTGCCTTTTTAATAGCAATGGCTACATCATTTAAATAGCAGAAACCTTCCGCTCGATCAGGAAAACTATGATGGTATCCACCACCCATATTAAAAGCAAACTTATGTTTTGTGGTCAGCTCCATTGCCATTACTGTTCCGCCTACACCATAACAAAAGCTACTCACGATATCTCTGTTTAACGGAAGTTCAGAATACATTGTTCTGGCTGTATGCTCATAACCAAAAAGGTCATCGAGATATTCTTTCGTGTGAACGAGTTCAAGATCGTGATCAAGTACGCGTTCTGGTCGAAGAATATCCCAGGTGGCGAAAACTGGATCTTTTTTTACTCGATTGTAAAGGTGCGAATATTTGTGCGCTGGGAAAACATGCCCAGGTAAGTCGAGATTATACTGAGAGTGATAAATTAATACTAAGTCTTGAGAACCCATCCCCTCTATCCTTACTTGAAAAAAATTTCTAGTCAACCAATCCGAGCAATTTGCTTGCAGGATCTGAAAAAAAGAGTAAAATTCGGAGCATGTCCGTAGAAAGAAAACTACCCCAAAAACGCACTAAAATCATTTGTACCATTGGCCCTGCATCCGCAAATCGCGAAACGATCCTTTCTCTGATTTACGCAGGCATGGATATGTGCCGGATGAATTTTTCTCATTCTACACACGACTACCACAAAGAGATATATGAGCTCATTAGAGAATGTGAACAAGAATCTGGTACTTCCATCGGCATCTTAGCGGATCTGCAGGGACCGAAAATTCGCACTGGGAAATTAACGACTGGGCCAGTGGAGCTGAAAACGGGCGATCAAATTTATATCAACAATCACGGAGATTTTCCGGGCACGGCTGAAGAAATCGGCTGCACGTATCAGTACATTCTAAATGACATCGAAGTTGGTCACCGACTTCTCATCGATGATGGAAAACTCGCTTTCGAGGTAAAATCTAAGACAAAGGAACGCGCACTTTTAGAGACCATCATTGGCGGGACATTAAAAGACAACAAAGGGATAAACCTTCCCGGGACTCCCATTTCCGCACCCGCACTTTCCGAAAAAGATATCGAAGATTTGTTGTTTGCGCTGAGTTTAGGAGTTGACTATATTGCCCTATCATTCGTTAGACGGGCAGCTGACTTATTACAAGCTCGTCAGTTTATGAAAGATAGTTTTGCTGGACTGATCGCAAAAATCGAAAGACCAGAAGCAATCCAAAATATTGATGAAATTATTGAGGCGTGTGACGGTGTTATGATCGCTCGCGGAGATCTTGGTGTCGAATTAGATACACAATTTGTTCCGATCATCCAAAAGGAAATGATTACAAAACTCAACCAGAAAGGCAAACCGGTAATCACCGCCACACAAATGTTAGAGACAATGATTGATAATCCGAGACCAACAAGAGCAGAAGCAAGTGATGTTGCCAATGCCGTTATGGATGGGACGGATGCCGTTATGTTATCTGGCGAAACTGCTTCTGGAAAATATCCTGTGGAAACAGTGGATGTAATGACAAAGATCATTCAAGCTGCCGAAGAATCTCATATCCACTTAATTCACTTAAGACAAATGGATCGAACTGAATTTGAAGTGGAACGAACTGCCTTAGGAAATGCTGCCGAAAGTATTGCAAGAGGAATCAATGCGAAAGCGATTATAAATTTCACAAGGTCAGGTTACTCTTCTCTCCTATCGTCTGAGTTTCGTCCAGTGAAACCAATTTATTCGTTCACTCCTTTTCTCGGGACATCGCGAAAAATGAAATTATATTGGGGAGTGGTTCCGTATGTAATGCCTGTTATGGATAAATTTCCGGATATGATCGCATTTATGAGTAAAGTATTGAAAAGTGAGAACAAACTGCAGTCAGGTGACCAAGTGGTTATTCTGTCTGGTGCACCGGGTTCTGTAGCGCAGACGGTAGACTTCATTCAGATACACAAAATTAAGTAAGATTAGAGGCGATGTGTTTGGCAGCGATCGACGCTGTAGTCCAAGCATTTTGAAAATTAAAACCTCCAGTAATCCCATCAATGTCAATCACCTCGCCAGTAAAATAGAGGTGATTGATTTTTTTGCTTTGCATGGATTTAAAATCGATATCCTTCCTAGAAATACCACCAGCAGTAACGAATTCTTCTTTAAATACACCTTTGGCAACCATTTGAAACCTAGACCGGGTCAGCACCTCTGTTAAGTTTTTTATTTCGACTTTTGAAATGTCTGCCCATTTTTTTTCTAGGTTTATACCACTTTTGATCAGAAACCATTCCCATAACCGACTTGGGATATCAGATGGTTTTTGATTTGCGATTTTATTTAATTTGAAATCGGATTTGTATTTAGCAAGCTTTGATTCCACCTCAATAGACGAATTTTCACCTAACCAATTTACTTCGACTTCTGTCTTGTATCCAAGATCAAATAAACTTCTTGCTTCAAACGCGGATAACCTGAGCGCAGCTGGCCCACTGAATCCCCAATGCGTAATCAGAAGTGGTCCTATCTGAGGTTTCCCTTTCTGCAACAATCGGATTGCAGCGTTCGGAACGGAAAGTCCGGCAAGAGAGACAATATCTGATTTTTCAATCGCTAATGTAAAAAGGGAAGGTACCGGACTAATGATTTTATGACCCAGTGCCTCCATCCAATTCCATACTTTCCGATTCGAACCAGTTGCTATCAGCAAAAGATCGAAGTTTTCCACTCGATCGGAACCAAATTGAAGTACAAATTTTCCCTTGGGATTTCCATCCTCTACGAAAATCGATGAAACTTGTTCTTCTAACACTAGTTTAATTTTATTTTTTTTTATCTCATCCAAAAAACAGGAAATGATAGTGATCGAATCGTCTGTCACTGGGAACATTCGACCATCTGCCTCTGTTTTTAGCAAAACATCTCTTTTTTTAAACCATTCTATCGTATCTTTGGGCTGAAAGATTTCGAATGCCCAACGCAATTCTTTTTCACCACGAGGATATTTCTTTGATAAGATTTCGTTGTCGAACAAATTGTGTGTCACATTACAGCGACCACCGCCTGAAATTCGCAATTTTGAAAGTGCTTCTTTTGATTTTTCAAATATGGTGATTTCTATATTTTGTTCCGAAAATTCTTTTATTCGGATGGCCGCAAAACAACCGCTTGCTCCTGCACCGAGAATCGCAAGTCGTTTCAAGGATAAGTTCTTACCATTCGCCAATATTCTTAGCAGAAATCCACGGTTCCGAGGGTGGTAGTGCCGCTCCCTTTTGCAATAATTCTATAGAAATTAGATCTGGGGATCTGATAAATGCCATCCTACCATCTCTGGGTGGTCTTTGAATGATGACCCCTCTCCGGGAAATTCTCTCGCAAGTTTCGTAAATGTTTTCAACCTCAAACGCAAGATGTCCGAAATTACGTCCGACAGTATATGCTTCCGTCTGATCCCAGTTATGTGTCAGTTCAATTTCAGGTGCACCTGGTTCGCCAGTCGATAAAAAAACTAAACTATATTTTCCAGAAGGATAATCATTTTTTCGAATCACCTTCAACTCGAGAGTTTTTTCAAAAAAATCAAGAGCTTTTTCTAAATCAAATACTCGAATCATCGCATGTAAGAATTTCATCTCACTACAACCTTATCCTTCAAATCATTTCCAATCTCGTTAGAAATTTGTGCGAATGCTTGGTTCCAGCCTGAAACGAGATCCCCTGCTTCTTTCGTTTGAATCTCAACGGAACGTTTATAGGATTTTTTAAATACAATGATCGGCTGAGAATCCTTTTCCGTATAAACGAACAAATCTAAGTTGATGACTGCTTTGGGACTGTTACGAAAATCTCCATACAAATCCGAAACAGATACCTCTACGAAGTGAGTTGGATCTATTCGAGTATTCTGTCCTGCGTCCCATTCAAATATTTTTTGGGAAATTAAACTCTTTGTAAATTCCTCTCTCAAATTTGATGACGGTGATATAAAGAAAGAATTATAAAAATCCGATTCGAAGTTCACATTGTCTTTTCGATAAACAAATTCCTTACCCTCAAATCTTGGCGATATGGAAAATCTCCGAATTTTAAAACTCGATCCTTTGGGGGGTAAACCGCTCGCCACCTGGTTCTCCAGCTCCACTAAAAAAAACTTTTTTTCAGGGTAGGATTTTGTGACACCAAAACAACTGATCAAAAAAAGGATCAAGCTCAGAAAAGCTATTTTCAGAATGTTCATTTCTATTTTAAATTTTATTTCCATAGTTTCGACTTGTTAGGTGCCTCTCCAAATAACATTTGAGAAGGGTATTTTTTAGCATTGGCTGTGACTTCTTTTAAATCCTCGGAAGCAATGCGCAAATTTTCTATGGCCGAACCAATGTCGCCTTGATTCGAAGCAAGAATGGTATCCAATCTTTTGATCGTTCCTTGCAATTGTGTAATCGTTTGGTCTAGTTTTTTTGGAGTATTCTGTAATTCGGGTTGCGCGATGAGATTTTTTACTTCCTGATTCGTTTTTCTTAAATCAGACAGGAGTCCGACTGCTTCTTTCGAGAGTGCACCTAAATTCGCCTGCGAAACTGTCGAATTGAGATTTTTAATTAGTTCGTCCACACCTTCGAGAATTCGACTCACATCCGCTTTTTCTAACTTATCAAAAAATTTATCAACGGAAGCCGTGAACCGAGAGATCGTGCTTGGTGCAGAAGGGATATATATTGTTTTAGGCTCCCATGCAATTGCAAGCGGCGGATTCTTTTCTGGGTTTAGGTAATCCACTTCTAAGTAAGCTGTGCCTGTTAATCCTTGTGAGGCAAGGCGAACTCGAAGTCCGGAAATAATCATCCTTTCCACAGTTTGTTTCATGTTATCGCCAGACGTTTCTTTCACAAAATCAGGTACGGACATTTTTATTAACACATAACGTCCATAAAGTTCAGCTTGGTCATTATTCAACTTATTGCTATATTCATTTTGAACAAATGTGATACTCTCAACAGAACCCACTTTTACGCCTCTATGTTTTACAGGACTTCCTATATCGAGACCTTGAACAGATTCATCAAAATATGTTTCTAATTTTACTGATCTCTGAAAAAATGCACTTGCGGTGAAAGTAATAATAAAACCGATAAAAATAAAAAAACTAGCTAAGACAAAAAGTCCCACTTTAAAATAACTCGCATTTGCTGGATTCACTTTACTCTTCCTCCTGGGGGATACGATTAAAAAATTTATACACAAACGAACCTTTATCCTTTGTTTTCAAATCCTTTGGTTTGCCCTCGGCAATGATACCCTTTGTGGCTTTATCTAAAACGATGACACGGTCAGCCATCGTAAATATAGAGGGTAGCTCATGAGTGACAATCACAAACGTGACACCAAGAGAGCGCGAAAGGCGAATGATGAGATGGTCTAAATCCACACTTGTAATGGGATCAAGTCCTGCAGAAGGTTCATCAAGGAATAAAATGTCGGGATCCATTGCCATTGCTCTGGCAATCGCGGCTCTCTTTCTCATACCACCAGATAATTCTGCCGGCATCAAATCTGCATATGCTTCCAGACCGACAAGTTTTAGCTTCATAAGCGCAATCGTATCCATAGCTTCTACAGGAAGCGATGTAAATTCCTCCAAAGGTAACTTGATATTTTCTAATAAGGTCATTGATCCAAATAGTGCACTTTGTTGGTACATTACTCCGATTTTGTTCCAGATGCGTAAACGGTCTTTTCCATAAGCCCGCACGATATCGTCCTCTTCTATCAAGATATTTCCAGAAATGGGTGCAGTGAGCCCTATCATATTCTTTAGTACAGTTGACTTCCCGCAACCAGAACCACCTAAAATTCCGAAAATTTCGCCACGTTTCACTTCAAAAGAAATGTCATTCATGATCACAGTGTTTCCGTAACCAGTTGTCAGATGTTCAACTTTAATTAATGTTTCTCCCATCTTAGACACCCAGATAAAAATATAACACGGAGAATACTCCATCTAACAAGGAAACTAAAATAATCGAGCCTACAACAGCTGCTGTAGTCGACTCTCCGACCGCTCCAGCTCCAGTTGTG
>Ga0209277_10000441_pt1 | contig 21159 bp, 15 predicted proteins | sample JI81AbrownDNA_FD_187503 | JGI IMG/M metagenome (GOLD analysis project Ga0209277, IMG submission 187503) | Wastewater effluent complex algal communities from Wisconsin, to seasonally profile nutrient transformation and Carbon sequestration -... | ecosystem: Engineered > WWTP > Effluent > Algae... | reverse complement strand
TCACAATGGCATCCTTGCCCGATAGACGGATGACTGCTATCGCACTGATTCCCTGTGCAGTAGCCAACGCAACAATGGTGTCATTCCTGATCAAGGCGGCAAGTTATCAAATTAACGCACCACAAAAAAAAACAGCACCGTGACTAGCGGTGCTGCATGTAAAAATAAACCTCTAACCTAATTTACTTTCTTATTCGTATACGCGTACGTAATCAATCTCCAGGCGTTGTGGCCAGATGGATTCATCAATGCCTTTTGCACCGCCCCAGTTTCCGCCAACGGCAAGGTTCATCAGTAGATGAAACTTCTGATCAAAGGGCCAGCCTTTGTAATCATCTTTCGGCTCGCGTACTATGGTGTGATACAATTTATTGTCGACCAGGAAATCCATTTTATTTTCGCGCCACTCCACTGCGTAGATGTGGAAATCTTCCTGCGCTCCCGATACGGTTATTTTGCCTTCCTTTTGTGTTTGCTTGGTATGATTGTACGCTTCGGTGTGCACGGTTCCGTGTACAACTTCCGGATCGAACCCAACATGTTCCATGATATCGATTTCTCCGCTCGCGGGCCATGCGCCATACTTCCAATCGGTGGAAAGCATCCAGATAGCCGGCCACGTGCCTTTCCCTTTGGGCAACTTGGCACGGACTTCAATTTTTCCGTATAACCAGTCGCCTTTCTTTTTAGAAACAATACGTGTCGATGTATACGCTCTGTTTTCTAATGAATCTTTTCGTGCTTCAATTACCAGGGTCCCGTTTTCAACGCGCACATTCTTGCTGTTGTTGGTATAATATTGCAGTTCGTTGTTACCCCAGCCATGGCCGCCTAAATCGTAATTCCACTTGGTGGTGTCAGGTTCACCGGTATAATTGAACTCATCGCCCCAAATCAAACGGGGAGCACTTTTATTCATGCACCCGGAGGTTAAAAGTATGACTGAAAAAAATATAGTAAAAAATTTCATGAAAGGTAGCGTTAAGAATTATTGAAAAACGCGGATGTAATCCACGATCAAATGCTGCGGGAAACTGGTAGCAGCATTCGGGTTACCCGGCCAATTGCCTCCCACGGCAACATTAAAAATCAGGAAGTAATTTTGATGAAACTCGCTGAGTGCTGCAGGCTGCGTGTTGATTACATTAAACTGAACGTTGTCGAGATACCAGGTAATGGATTGGTCGGTCCATACAATGGAGTAAACATGAAACTCATCACCCAGCACGCCATTCGGGATGGTTTTTTTCCCTGTGTAGGACGCGTAGCTTCCGTTGTTATCCCAGTGCACTGTTCCGTGTACCGTGTTATCATTCCCAGGGCCGCCAATCATTTCCATCAAATCGATTTCCCCGCAAGCGGGCCAGCCAACCGTTGAAAAATTACCACCCAGTAACCATAAGGCCGGCCAAATTCCCTGACCGCGTGGCAGTGCTGCTCGAATATCGATCCGGCCATATTGGAATTCCCGTTTCCCTTGGGTCTTTAAGCGCGAAGATGTGTACTCTGCGCCCGAAAAGTTTTCCTTTTTAGCGGTAATGATAAGGTAGCCATCTTCCACTTTTGTGTTTTCCTGGCGGTAGTATTGAAGTTCATTGTTTCCCCAACCATTTGTTCCGCGACCTATCTCATACGTCCAGTCGCTGGTATTCAGTGCAGTACCCGCAAAGTTATCCTCCCATACTTTCGTCATACCGGCATAAGTTTCAGGCGAAGTATATCCCGTTGGTGGAATCACTATTTCACCTGAATTGGATGAGCCAAGCGCAACTGATATCGCTGCTACACGTTCAATATAACGCGCAGCGGTAGCGTGGGCAAGCACGCGGATGGAATACGTCCCTGCAGCGGTGTAGGTGTAGACTGCAATACCATTATTTGTTTTAACAGGTGTTTCAGAAGACGATTGACCAAAGTACACAGTGTAAAAATTCGCGTTGATTGCTTCTGCCGTTACGGTTACCTGCCCAGAACCATTATCGCTCACCTGAACATCAAATTCAAGATCGGAAGGGAGTGTCACCTGATCATCCGCTGGGCTGTCACCACCGCATGAGAAAAAAATTGGAAGAGTTAAAAGCAACAAGATTTTATTCATCCGCACATTCATAGTTCTATTCAAAATTAAAAGTAAAGTAACAGGGAGTTAATTTGTTAACTCCCTGTTCGCATTATTATTCAAACTGTACGATGTCATCGAAGTAGTAAACATCGCCATCGCAAGGTGAGTTTCGCTCGAAGTATACTAACATGTTTTTAAATGTATTCGTTGATACGTCTGAAAAATCAAAGGTGAGTTCTTGCCACACTCCGGTTGCCGTGATGGTTGCTGTGCGTTCCTGAGAAGGTTCAGTATCCGGAAACGCGAGTCGTTCGAGGCGAAGGGTAACGGTAGTGACCTGATTAACCGCGTAAACTTTCATCTTGAATTTTTTCTTGGTAAGCGTTGTAAAATCAAGTGCTGTGGGGAGTAGCAATCCAACACCAGACCAGGTTTCACACCCCGCGGTTTTGCCATACGAGTTCACCGAGCAACTCGTGTTGATGCCTGTTTTAAACGGATTAGTCACGGTCGCTGCGGTAATGTTTCCGAATTGACCGAATCCAGTTGTACCCATCGTAAGATTCAGAGATGTGGCATTTAATGATTCTTCGTCAGCATCGGTACAACCTGGGGCGACTTGTTGGATATCGTCAAGGTAAAATGTTCCGCCATTATTGTTGTCGAAATCCATGAACAAGGCTATCTTTTTAAAGACACCACTCGTGGTTCCAGAGAAATCAAAGGTTAGCGTTTGCCATTGATTAACCTGGGTTATGTTTGCAAAAACCTCTCTATTGTTATCGGGATTTCCGACTTCTTCGACTTTAAACAATGCTCTTCCCGTAACCGGAGAGTAGACCTTCATCTTCATGGTGGTGTTGGTACTGAAGTCAAGCACTGTAGCTAACGTTGTTTCAATACCGGCCCAGTTGCCATCACCGCCTTTTACGTATTGAGCAACCTTAGCGCTTGTATTTACACCCGTTGCGCTGGGATTAGCGACAACATCATACGTGCTTCCGCCAAATCCGTTAAACGGTGGCTTCGCGCCTTCAAAATCCAACGGCAGGGTTGATGTTGGGTCAGGCTCTGGATCTCCGCCACCTGTGCCCGCCACAATTAGTGTTTGATACCAAGCAAGTCCCGGATCCTCTAAATCTTCCGCACGAAGAACCATTTTGGTTTCAGTAAGGGATATGATCTTATATTTTCTAACACCCGAATAGTATCCTATAAATCCACCGGTTGAAATGCTCAGGTATTGACTACCTGATTCTTCAGTAATCGACCAGGTTAAGCCCGTGGGGGCGGTAAACGGAGCGGTAAAGTCTCCGGCATTCGCAAATGAACCTGGGAACTCATCGGCATATTTGTTATTAATAAACACATCGCCCTTTGTATTGTAGTTGTATGCAAATCCCGCAAGAACAAATGTAAAGCGGTCATTATAAAGTCCGGCTCCAGCTTTTTCATTTACCCCTGCACCGTAGTAGTTTGGCACATCTCCCAGTACTGCATCAGAAGGATTTGGTCCAACCCCAAAATGTTTTGCCGTAGCGGAATCAACAACCCATGTTTTGCCCTCGGGCGAAGCATTACCACCGGTGAGCATGTTATAAATCGGAATGTCCAGTAACGTTGGGTCATCCTGATCAATCACAACTTCCTGCGTTGACACGGAACTTCCTCCGGAAGTATAAATGGTCAATTTGACCTCGTATGTTCCGGCAAACGGATAAATGCCCTGGACATTATCGCCTTCGGCTTTCGTACCGTTCCCAAACTCCCACTTCTTTAAAAAAGCTGATGAGGTGTTAACGAAATCAATAATGTTCGGATTTTCGCTGGGTGTACCGGTAAAACTTGCTTCCTCGCTGGTAGGAGGGTCTCCAAGTGCAGGCTCATCTTCTTTACAGGAGATTATTACAAGCTGAACGCTTAGCAAGATTAGAATACTATAAATTATTTTTTTCATAACAATCGTGTTTGAGTTCTTAATATCCCTGATTTTGATTCCAACCTGCACCCGCTAAATCAATTTCAATCTGCGGAATCGGAAACAGCTCGTTTTTATTTGCTTGAAATCCTGCGATTTCTGTAGCTGCTCTTCCTGTTCTCACCAGATCAAAAAAATGAACGCCTTCTCCGGCAAGTTCTACCCTGCGCTCGTGGTAGATCGCAGTGGTAAGTGCTGCCCCTGAAGAGTTCACGGGGTCCATGTCCACACGGTCGCGAACCTCATTCAAATATTGGCGCGCCAGCACATCGTTTGCTGCCGGTTTACGATTGTGTGCCTCTGCAGCCATTAGCAGTACATCCGCGTAGCGAATTACCTTATGGTTAATAGGGCTTGTTAAATCAGTGTCCGGTTGTCCAAGTTCATTCAGCCGTTTTGAATATTTGTTATTGTAATATCCCGTGTGGCCACCGGCACCTTCAACGTATTTAACCTCGTCTGGGTCTGGCTGACTTGCCTTGAACGCCTCGATATCCAGAATGGCTACATCTCTTCTTGGATCACCGGATTCAAACTCATCATACAAATCCTGCGTGGGCAGGTTATAGCTGTTACCGTCTGAATAGATCGGGCCTTCATATCCGCGAATACCTTGAAATCCTACTGCAACAAAACCTTCCAGACATACAAAACAGTCGTAACCACCGCCTTCCAATCCGATGTATTGAATATCAAATACGGTCTCTGGGTTATTGGGTTCATTTACCACTCTGAACAGCCCGGAAAAATCCGGGTACAGGCTGTAAGGACCGTCATTTATAACTTCATCGAACGTGGTAGCGGCTTCCGTAAATTTGTCCTGATAGAGATATGCCTTTCCCAGCAACGCTAGCGCAGCGCCTTTTGTGATCCTACCTTTATCAGGGTCAGTCCAGTCAAGGGTTTCGGACGCGAACGTAAGATCAGCTTCAATTTGAGCATACACACTGGTAACCGGAGATCTGTCAATCGATGCAAGTTCATCAGCACCAATTCTTCGATCAATAATCAACGGAACCGCCCCGAAAAATTTAACAAGCTCGAAGTAATAGTATGCTCTAAGAAATGCAGCTTGAGCCAGGACCTTGTCTTTACCTTCAAAATCAAAGTTGTCTTTGTTTTCGAAGATATAATTAACACGTGTGATACCGGCATACATAAAGCGGAAATGACTTCTTAGTTCTGGATTCACTACCCCGTGGGTCATGCCATCAATTTCATGCAAGCCCTGCGTATCGGTTACGCTTTCGCCACCGGCTATTGAGTTATCGGAGGCGATTTCGCCAATCCACATATCCAGGTAAGATGTTTGCAGTAAATCATAAGCTCCCGTGAGCGCACGATCGTAGTCACTCTCACTTAGGAAGTAATTCTCCGCATCAAGTGTGTATGGAGGATTTATGTCAACAAAATCATCGCACCGAACGGTGACCAGCGCAAAGGTGACAACGAGTATAACGGTTTTATAATAATTCTTCATTGGATTAAAATTTTAGGTTGAAGCCAGCCATATATGTTCTTGCCTGTGGATAGTATCCCATGTCGATACCGGAGTTCAACGGGCTATTGGTAGAAAAATCAGGATCGTACCCTTTATATTTTGTAAAGGTTGCTAGATTATTCACCGCTAGATAGAATCGTAACTTATTGGCATGTATTTTTTCAACAATGCTGGCGGGAAGCGAATATCCGATTTGCAAATTTTTGATTCGTAAAAATGATCCGTCCTCTACAAAAAAGTCAGAGAAAACATTGTTGCCATTCTGCCCTGCGGTAATTCTTGGATCACTGTTGGTCGAGCCGGCACCTGTCCACCGATCAATTCGGTAGTCCAGCATGTTAGCAAGCGGTTGCTGCCGTTCGTAATTGCGAATGATTTCGTTTCCTAAAGAAGCGTAAAGCGTGAATGCCAAGTCAAAGCCTTTATAATCGATGTTGCCATTAAAGCCCATGACTACGTTTGGAATAGGAGAGCCAATGAGCATGCGATCCTGAAGGTTAATTATACCATCTTTGTTAACGTCTTTGTAAATGAGGTCACCGGCAACGGCACCCGTTTGAGTCACACCGCGAGCGGTTATTTCCTCCGGAGACTGATACACTCCTTCAGTTTTATATCCCCAGAAGGCGCCAAAGGGTAATCCAACTTGTTCTCTGGACGTTGTATTGCCTCCCACGCTAAAGCCACCACTATCCCTGAATTCAACGGGAAGCGCTGTAATCTCATTGTCAATGGTAGTTAGGTTATAGCTTACTGAAAAATTTAATCCTTCAACGATCTTGTCAGTATACGTGACTAAGAACTCAAAGCCTCGGTTTCTTACATCTCCATTGTTAACAAAAGGAGGTAGAGTTCCCGCGCCTGCACTTCCCAGCACTCCGGATATATCCGGTGCGTAGAGTAAATCTTTTGTATTCTTTATGTAATAATCCGTAGTGATGCTGACTTTGTCCTGAAGTAAACTCAGGTCAACACCGATATTAGTTTGATGTGTTGTTTCCCACTTCAGATCAGGATTACCTAATCTACCAAATGCTACCCCCGTATTAAGCTGATCGTTAAAAGGATAAACACCCTCTCCGCCTAGTAATGCACGATATGCAAACGAAGGAATTTTATCGTTGCCGATAACCCCATAGCTAGCTCGAAGTTTTATGAAATCAATTGCTTTTGACTCAAAAAAGCTTTCTTCAGAAATCACCCAGGCTGCAGAAGCCGAAGGGAAATATCCAAATCTGTTATTGGGACCAAAGTTGGACGAAGCGTCTCTGCGAATTACGGCTGAAACAAGATATTTATCTCTAAAGCTATATTCTCCCCGAAAGAAGAACGATTGAAGCCTGCTGATGTATTGGTACGATGATGTATTATTCAAAAGATTGTTACCATCGGCCAGTGAAATATCGGCATATGAATTTGAGTTATAGGGAACGTTAAAGGCTGTCCCGCTGAGATTTCGACCTTCATTGTTAATAAACGATGTACCCAACGTTCCTTTCACCTTGTGTATTTCGGCAAACGTCTTACTATAGTTCAGAAAGGCCTCCAGATTATAATCAAAGTAGGTAGTTGAGCTTTCGTTAACGCTGTTTAGGATTGGCGTAGGCTGACCATTTATAGTTGTTATAACTGGATCTAAGTCCTCATTAAGTGCAGTATTCTGTGGCTTTCCCGCACCGTAATAAACAAGCGGGGAAAATGATTTGAAATCAACGACTGCATAGTTATATCCAGCTCGGCCCGTTAATTCAAAGCTTTCATTTATTTTATACACCAATTCCTGTCTTCCAAAAATTTTATTTGTCCTGGCCTCATTAAACGTATTTTCCATTTGAGCCAGTGGGTTGATAAGGTCATTAACCTCATCAAGGTATGTGTAGCGATCTCCTGTTTTGACAGAAGCAATGGGTGAAGCGTTGATGGCGTTGTACAGTACAGAAGAAATTACGTTTTCGGAAAGTGTGTTACGGGTTTCATTGGTATACATCAATGAATTGTGAAACGTAAGATTCTTGAGAATGTCAAAGGTGAAATTTAATCTTGCATTGTAGCGTTTGAAACGCGCTTTGTCGCCTCCAACAATTCCTTCCTGATCAAGATACGATCCGCCAATGGAGTATGTGCTTTTATCGGAGCCGCCATTTATATTGAAGTTATAATTCTGGACGGGTGCCTTTCCAAACACTTTATCCTGCCAGTCAGTACCTTTTCCCAGGTTAACATTAGCATACGGTGTCGCCAATCCAGCCGCAGCATACATCTCATTTTTAAGTACGGCAAACTCACTCGCGTTTAGCAGGCTGAGTTGTTTTGCCGTTTCCTGAATACCGTAGTAGCCACCGAATTCAATCGATGGGGCCGTGTTTCTTCTGCCTTGTTTGGTGGTAATTAAAATCACACCGTTTGCTGCACGAACACCGTAAATACCGGCAGACGCATCCTTCAACACGCTGATCGTTTCGATATCTGCGGGATTGAGCGCATTCAAACCTTCGTTGGAAGCGTACGGAATCCCGTCAACCAAGATGAGCGGGTTGTTATCTCCGTTCGTAGTAAATCCGCGAATGCGGATGTTGGCGGAACCTCCCGGTGATCCTGTAGCGTAGTTAACCTGGACACCGGCTGCCTGACCTTGCAGTGCCTGATCAATACGGACCGTATTTAGCGAAGATAATTTTTCACCGCCCACAGCAGAAACAGAACCTGTAAGTTCTTTAACTCTTGCCGTGCCGTAACCAATTACGACAACTTCGTCTAGGGCTTTTACGTCTTCCTGGAGGGAAATTTCAAAAGTTGTGCGCCCAGAAACAGCGAATTCTTGTGAAACATAGCCAATGAAACTGGCAACGATGATTCCGTCAGAGGGTACGTTTTGCAGCGAAAACTGTCCTTCGGCATCGGTCATCACTCCTGATGGAGTTCCTTTAACCGAGATGTTAACCCCGGGCAAGCTTTGGCCTTTTTCGTCTGTCACTTTCCCCGTTACAAGGTTTTGCCCGTAACCGGCAACGGAGAGCAGCATCAGTAGCGTGAGTAATTTTGCTTTCATCAATAGGTTGTTTTAGTGAGTATTGCAATTGTTTGCATCGTGCAAATCCAGAAAACGTTTCCGGTGTATGCAAATTGAGTTTATTAATGTGCTGATACCAATTTCCTCACCCCATCATTATTACATCAATCGTCTAATGATGAATACATCAAAAATACATCACATATTATAAAAAGCGCCTTTTTGCCTTTTTTTGGCATAATTGATTGTTAAATACGAATAATAAAGTACTACATTTATTTATGAATGATTCATCATGCGATTAATCTCCGTTGTTCTTATAGCGTATTTTGCCATTCTGGCGCTTGACGGTAATTCTCAGTCAAATCTTGCTGGTGTGCCATCCGTCAGAAACTTTAGTTCGCAGAACTATGGTGCAGGGATTCAGAATTGGGATATCGCACAGGACGGGCGGGGGCTGGTGTACGTTGCCAACAATTTCGGACTACTCGAATTCGATGGAAGTCGCTGGCAAGTCTACCGGGTCAAGAATGGATCAAAGATGCGAAGCGTAGCAGTTGATGCGGATGGTAAAATTTTCGTTGGATGTCAGGGTGATTTCGGTTATTTCTTCCCGGATACTCAGGGACAACTTCAGTATACATCATTAGCAGATAGCTTACCGGCCCAATATCGCAACTTTGATGAAACCTGGAATGTTTTTTTAGATGAAGGCAAGGTATACTTCTGTACATTCTCCAACATTTTTATCTATGAGCATGAGAAGTTTTCAGTAGTACAGCCGATACATCCGCTTGAGCTGTCGTTTTTTGTTAACCGTGAAGTTTATGTGGAAGAACGTGAGCGAGGTATAACCCAGCTTAATAACGATAGGTTGGATATCATGGAGGGTGGAGAGTTCTTTAAGAATAAAGGAGTTTCATCTATCCTGCCGTATGCTTCAAACCGCCTTATTATCAGCACATTCCAGCAAGGGGTCTTTGAATTCAATAACGGTGTTATCAAACCCTGGCAACCCGCGCTGCAAGCTAACTTTAAAGAGGCCATCGTTAATGTGATGGTAAGGCTTAAGAATGGCAATTTTGCAGTAGGCACTCAAAATCATGGACTATGGATTATTAATGATGAGGGAAAAATTCTGGTTCAGCTTACCAGCGGTAAAGGCCTGCAAAACAGAACTGTGCTGAGCATTTTCGAGGATGATCTGCAAAACTTGTGGATTGGCCAGAATAACGGGCTCGCGTACATTGAGCTTGGGTCTCCGTTTACATTTATTAACGAGCAGGTTGGTCTTCCGGGAACCGGGTACGCAGCTTACCTCGATGATGACAAGCTTTATTTAGGTACCAACACGGGCCTTTACGTGAAAGATGTATCTAGCAAAACTTCAGCTTTTAAACTGGTGGAAAATACCCGTGGACAGGTCTATCATGTTGGCCGATATGGAAATGATTTATTGATGGGCCATCATAACGGATCATTCCGCATTGAGAATGATCAAAGCATCCCGATTTCAAATGAGCCCGGTGCATGGATTTTCCTGCAGCTCAGGCAGAAAGTAAATCTCCTGGTGGAAGGCTCCTACAACGGGCTTCAGTTACTGAAAAAGGACAACGAACACTGGTCGGGCAGTTATAAGCTTGATGGCTTTAAAGAATCTTCCCGCGTTATGGAGCAGGATCGGGATGGAACGTTGTGGATCACGCACGGGTACAAAGGTGTTTATAAAATCATGTTCAATGACTCTGCGACCCGTATCCTGTCGGTAGATTTTTATGGTGCCGATAAGGGTTTTCCTTCAAATGCTCTCATCAATGTATTTAACATCCGCAATGAGCTGATCTTTACATCGGAGCGCGGAATTTTTAAATACGATAAAGCGACTGACCGTTTCGTCCGTGAACCTTTCTTTACCAGTTTGCTCGGTGAAAGCGTTCAGCTATGGCATATCCGGGAAGATGCTTTTGGCAACATTTATTTCACGGGACAGGATAAGATAGGTGTTTTAAGAAAAAATACGGTGGGAAATTATTCGCTCGAAGCAACCTCATTCAACAAAATCAGAGGCTTTCTGAACGATGACCTCGAAAACATGATTGTGCTGGAGAATAATGAAGTACTATTTGGTGCCAAGGAAGGATTTGTTCATTACGATCCCAATACAAAAATGACTTCCGAGTCCAGGTTTAAAACACATATCCGCAAATTCTCTACGACCGCCCAGGGCGATTCTCTTTTGTTCTTTGGAAATCATGTTAGCAACAATAAGATAACAGAAAGTCAGTCAGACGATGAGATCATTACGCTGCCGTATAAAAGTAACTCCGTAAACTTTACATTTTCGGCAACTTCTTTTGAAGGTAACGGTGAGGTCGAGCACCAATACTACCTGGAAAAATTTGAGAAAGGATGGTCCGTGTGGACTGCGCAGACGCAAAAGGAATATACAAACCTGAGAGAGGGTAAATACACATTCCATGTTCGTTCACGAAACGTGTACGGAGAAGTCAGCAAGGAAATGACGTTTACATTTTATATTCAACCTCCGTGGTTCAGAACAACCTGGGCGTATATGATTTGCGTAATCGCGATCATGGGTGTGTTGTACACCGGATTCGGGTTGCTGGATCGTAAGCATAAACGGGAAAAGCGAATGATGAATCTCCAACAGCAGAAAGAGCTTATCCGGAAGGACAATGAAATGGAATTACTGGCGCAGAAAACCCAGGAAGAAATTACCCGGCTAAAAAATGAGAAGCTCGAAGCTGAGCTTATGCACATGAATAAAGAATTGGGAACATCAACCGTACTGATTCTCAATAAGAATGAATTTATTTCAGGGGTGAAGGACAATTTGCGGAGCATTTCAAAAAAGAGTACAGAAGAAGTTTCTAAAGAACTCACCCGACTTGTACGTGATATCGAAACGAACCTTTCATCGGATCATGACTGGGAGCATTTTCAACTGCACTTTGACAATGTGCATGGCGATTTTTCGAGAAGGTTCCGGTCTGCTTACTCGATGTTAAGTCCGCAGGATATGAAACTGAGCGCTTATCTCCGGATGAATCTTTCCACAAAGGAGATTGCACACTTGTTGAATATTTCGGTAAGGGGAGTGGAGATCAGCCGGTACAGGCTAAGAAAAAAGCTGCAACTCGACCGCAAGTTGAATCTGCAGGAATATATTCTTAATTTTTAATACTGCCTTTGAGTAGGAAGCGTAAAGTAAAAAGTTGAGCCTTTTCCTTCCTCGCTTTGAACGCCAATACTTCCCTTATTTTTCTCAACGAAATCTTTGCAAAGCACAAGTCCAAGGCCCGTACCCTTTTCATCGGCAGTACCTTTCGTTGAATGCTTGGCATCGATGCGGAAAATCTTCTCAATAACTTCTTTGCTCATGCCTACACCTGTGTCAGCAACGGATATCAGCGCTTCTTCTTCGCTTTTTGTCGCTGACAATGTAATCGTACCACCCTTTGGTGTAAACTTAATGGCGTTGCTGATTAAATTCCGGATAACCGTTGTTACTGAATTTTTGTGAGCCATTACAACAACCGGCTGTATGCTCGGGTAGTGTAATGTAATATCTTTAGTGCCCGCCTGTGCAGTAAGCAGATCAATGTTTTCCATGATGAGCTCTGAGAGATCGAACAGTTCAGGCTTGAATTCAATAGCACCGGTTTGGGATCGGGACCATTCCAACAAATTCTCCAGTAAGGCAAAGAGATTTTTTAACGATTTATCAAGGTCCTTGGCAAGCGTTTGAATTTCCTCCTTGCTTAAGCTGTCAAAATAATTGATGAGTAAGCCTGAAAAGGAGGTGAGCGAATTCAGTGGACCTTTAAGATCGTGGCTGATGATCGAGAAAAATTTATCCTTTGTTGCATTAAGCTGCTGTAATTCAGTATTCTGCTGGATAATTTTTTCGTTAGCTGCCTGCAGAATAAGATTTGATTTGCGTTTGCTTCGATACATGTAAAAGACCAGTCCTCCAATAACTACCGCCAATACAATAACGGCCGATAAGAAATACCGTGTGCGTTTCTCTTGGGCCAGTTGAATTTCATGTGCCTGACGTTTGGCTTCAAGCTTATCGATAGCTTGCTCTTTAGCTTCCAGTACCGAGCTGCTTTCCATATCCAACAGCTTTCGCTCATCTTTTTCCCGCTGAATCATGTTGTCGATTTCAATGCTCTGCTCACGGTATTGAAGCGATTTTTGATACTCACCAAGTTCTTTATACGCCTGACTTAAAAAACCGGTACTGATTTTCATCTGCTCCGGATTTTTTGCCTGTTGTGCTTTCTGAAAGCCGAGTTCGAAGTTGGCAATCGCACGCTGATAATTCTTCTGATGATAGTAAAGCTTGCCCGCATTGTTGTAAGAAATGGCAATGGCATCATCGTCTTTCAGCGCCTGGCTGATTTCAAGTGCAGCGGTATAATTGGCTAAAGCGCGCTCGTGATTTTTCATCTCCAGATACAAATCGCCAATTGTATTCAAGGAGACAACTTCACCTGTCCTGTCTTGCAGTTTACGTTTAAGTCGGAGTGCGTCTTTATGCCGGATCATTGCCGAATCGTAAAGATTTTTGTGCATGTTCAATACACCCAGATAAAATAATGCATCCGCTTCGCGCTTCTCCTGTTTGGAAGCACGTGCGAGTCGCAGCAGCCGGGTATAGTTGGCAAAGGCTTCCTCCGTGCTATCGGCATCCGTATAGACCCGGCCGAGCTCATTTAAAATGAGCAAGTTGAGTGGATCATCGGTTTTAATGTTGATGGTCTGTGCCTTATTTAACAGCTCAATACTCTTCGCGTGATTTCCGGCCTCATCAAAAACCCGAGCCATGGATAGATAAATCAATATCTGTTCTGTTTTCAGATCAAGCGTGTCAGCCTGGCCTTTGGCGGCAATAAAATATTCGAGCGCAAGCTCATACTTTGATTCTTCCTGGTCTGTAGGATGGGTGAGGGTAATCAACCCCATTTTTATTTTGCTGCGCACCTGCTTAGCCCGGTCTTCCTGTTCAACCGCATCCTGATTCTCATCGTTGAATTTTTCTTTCGATTCGGTTAGAGAACCCTTTGCCTTACGGGTGAAAAACTGCTCAAACCATTCAACATCTTTCTGGCTGGCATCATCCTGCGCAAAAACAGGTTGCGTCAGGAAAAGGGAAACCACCATGCATGCAAAAAATACTTTCAATTCAGTAACAGTTAGTGGATATAGCTTCAAAAGTCCTGAAAAGATTCAGTACCTGAAAACGAAAATGATGAAAATTATTCCCGCACCAAAATAGGCTTACTGTGCAACTTGCTTGAGCTTTTTAAATAACACTCCATGAGCGGGAGAGAAGATCATAACGAGTCCAAAAATAACACCGCTCATGGCTGCAATTGCTCCGGCTATCGAACCGTCCAGCCAAACAGCAAAGTAATAACCGGATACAGAGGCGATTACACCCGCCAGACAGGCTAATACGAGCATCCATTTAAAATTATCGGTCAGCAAATACGCTGTAGCAGCCGGTGCAATAAGAAGGGCCACTACTAAAATCGCACCTACCGATTCAAACGATGAAACGGTAGTAACAGAAACAGCTCCCATTAATAAGTAATGCCACAATGTTGTGGAAATGCCAATTGCCGTTGCGTAAGCAGGATCAAAAGTTGTTAGGAAAAGTTCTTTATATCCGATCACGATGAATAAAATAATCAGTACAAGCACAAAGGTCATCACGTAAATAGCTTTTGGCCCCAGGTTAATGCCGGAATCGGTGATGATAAGATCAAGCGGTACGTATGCAATCTCGCCATAGAGTACACAATCCTGGTCGAGATCTACCTTTCCGGCAAAGATTGATATCAATACAACGCCTACCGCAAAAAGCCATGTAAACGTTACCCCAATCGCTGCATCAGTCTGAAGCTTTGCCTTTTTATGAAAGAATTCGATTAAAAACGTTGTAAAAATTCCGATCACTCCGGCCCCGATCAGCATGGTTACCGAATCGCGGGAGCCGGAAAACAGAAATGCTAATACAATTCCAGGGAGGACAGCGTGAGAGATTGCATCACCCACCATCGCCATCTTCCGCAGAATCAAAAAGCATCCGAGCAGTGCGCAGCTTGAGGCAACGAGTGAAGCGGTTAGTATGATGTAAAAATCGTTCATGTTTTTTCAATTAATAATTAGCAATTATCAATTTTCAATTGGTGGCTTTGGTTGATTTAATGATACTAAACAGAATTTTTAAAAGTTCTTCACAATCGGAGAGTAGAGAATTTGCCAGAGCTTCGTCTATAATTCCTGTATCTCGTAGTAACCTAAGCCAATATTTAGTTTCGCGAGCTTCCTTATACGCTATTGTTAATTTGAACGAGAAATCTTTTCGACTAATTCCACCAATAGCCTCTTCAACATTAGCACCAATGGATGTTCCACTTCGCAATAACTGACTTGATAACTCGAAATGTCTTTCCTTATGTAGTACCTGGTGTAGCTTTACAATGCGAATCGAGAACTCATAAGACTTTGAAACTATAACATTCTCTTTTTCCATAGTTGAAATCTTAATTGCTAATTGTCAATTGCAGTTTGTTAATTGCTAGTTAGAATAAGGAATTTGGGTGTGATGCGGATCAAGCTTCGCGTAACCTAATTGCTTCTCAAGTTCTGCTTCCAGTTCTGGCGTTAACAAGTGCTCAATGGTTTCAGCATCCTCATGTACATGATCAGGTGCAATTTTCATGTAGGTTGTCAGATACAATTCCCACAACCGGTGAATTTTAACAACGCGCTGGGCTTTATTTTTTCCTTCTTCGGAAAGGCTCCACAGACTGCCCGTCTGTTCCACGTATCCGTACGTTAATAGTCTTCGTAGAATTGTATGAAGAGTAGGCTTTTCGTACTTTCTTCTCCGGATAATTTCATCGAGATGCCGAGGGATAAAAAAGTTCTTATTTTCCTCTCCAAGCTGATACATTACTTTCAACACGTTTTCATTGTTGATCGTTTGATGAATATTTCTTTGCCGGATCAGCCGCGAAATAACTCCACGTTTTGGGGCAAGAAAAAATGAAATGAATGCAATGGTCGAAATAACGATCACAATCCACGGCCCAGTTGGCATGGCCGGAGCAACAAAAGAAATGTAGGCTCCGGATAGTCCGCTGAATGCGCCAAATGCAGATGCCAGAAAAACCATTACAACTATTTTATCCGTCCAGAAGCGTGCTGCCGCTGCTGGTGTGATAAGAATCGCGGCCATGAGTACAACTCCGACAGCCTGGATGCCAATTACAACCGCTAAAACAATTAACGAGGTAAGAATTAATTCCAATGTTCGAACGGGATAACCAATCGACTTGGCATACGCTTTATCAAACGCTAGTAATGCGAACTCTTTAAACATGATATACACAACCACCAGCAGGATGGAGGCTACGATCAGAAATGCGTAAAGGTCGCTTCCCACGAGCGCAGCTGCTTTTCCAAACAGAAAGTGATCCAACCCGGACTGTGATGCATTACCGGATTTCTGAATAACCGTGAGCATCAAAATTCCAATGCCAAAGAAAACGGAAAGCACTAAGCCGATTGCTGTGTCTTCCTTAATGCGGGTTTTTCGGGTGACGTATTCAACAACAACAAGCGAGAGCCAACCGGTGATGAAGGCTCCGATTATGAGCACCAATGGATTTTTAGTGCCGGCTACAATAAATCCCAAACAAATCCCAGGAAGTACAGCGTGTGCGATTGCATCTCCGATTAACGAACGCTTATTCAGGAAGGTAAATGTCCCCACAATGGCTGAACTGGCCGTGAGTAGTACGGAACCCAGCACAACGTACCGGATGTTAGGATCAGAGAAAGAGAAAAATTCAACTAATGAGTTCATAATTTTTTCTCGCGCTGCGGATAATTTTCTCTGCGGATAAGATCGGCAACATCTGCCAGCAAGGTAAGCTTGCCTCCATACGTTTCGTGTAAGTTCTCCTGCGTAAAGGTTTCTTCGGTAGGGCCACTTGCAACAAGCCGCGTGTTAAGCATAATCACCCAATCGAAGTAATTTTTTACGGACTGTAAATCATGATGGACAACAATAACCGTTTTTCCTGCGTTGGTCATGTCGCGCAGCAAATTGATGATTGTCTTCTCCGTTGCCGCATCAACCCCTGCAAAAGGTTCATCCATGAAATAAATATCTGCATGCTGAGCCAACGCCCGCGCTAAGAAAGTGCGTTGTTGCTGTCCGCCTGAAAGCTGTGAGATCTGCCGGTTAGCAAATGCTTCCATGCCTACTTTCTTAAGGCAATCCAGCGCAGCGTCACGATCTGCTTTTCGAGGACGTTTAAATAGTCCGATCTTGGAATAGCGACCCATGAGTACAACATCCATCACAGATGCCGGAAAATCCCAATCAACGGACTCGCGTTGAGGAACATAGCTGATTCTATGCCTGACATCATTAATCGACTGATCAAACAACCTGGTATACCCGCTGCTCAGCGATAGTATGCCCATCACCGCCTTTATCAGTGTAGACTTACCCGCTCCGTTTGGACCCACAATGCCCACGATCTTGCCTTGCGGAATCGTAAGATCGATGTTCCATAAAACAGGCTTGCGGTCGAAGGCAACGGTGAGATCATGCACTTCCAGTGCCGGTACTTTACTTTCAGGTGCCATAGTTCGTTGACATAAATAAGTTTGTTAGATCCTTTGTCGACAAGGTTGAGAAGTCTGCTGCTGTAAGATCTGCGTGTGAAAGCTCTGCCTCCGAATGCGTTGTTGTAATACCAATTACTTTACTACCTGCACGTTTACCGGCTTCAATACCGGATAATGAATCTTCAATTACAATGCAATCGGCCGGATCGAAATTCAATGCTTTAGCAGCTTTAAGATAAATTTCAGGATTAGGTTTACCGATTGTCACCGCGCGTTCATCCAGTACAACATCAAAATACTTTTTGATACCGGTGTGATTGAAAACAAAATCCACATTTTCAGGTGGGGCAGAGGTGCCAACTGCCATTGGGATGTTGTTCCTCCTCAACATATCAAAAAATGCTTTCAATCCTTTCAATAACTTAATATCGGGTTCATAGATTTTTCGGAAGAGTAATTCCTTTTCATCCGCATAGGCTTTAAGCTGCACATCTGAAATACTTTCTCCGAACAAATGCCTGATCCATTCTTTGTTTGTCCGACCCCAGATGTGTTTCTTCATTTCTTCATCGGAAAGCGTTTTGTGGTATTTATCGCAAAACTGAAGAATAGCTTTTTTGTGCGCGGGGTTTGTGTCAACAATAACACCATCCATATCAAATAGTACTGCAAATTTTCTCATGCTTTACTTCAATGCCGTTACAATTGTGTTCACATTGGCAGTTACCATGCCCAGATAATTTCCTTCGGGTGTACCGGCTGCACCCATAGCGTCCGAATACAGACTTCCGCCAATTTTTACGTTCCAGCCCTTCTGATTACAACCCTCCACAACTGCGTTGATTGATTTTTGAGATACAGAGGTCTCTACAAAAATTGCTTTGATCTTTCGTGCGATAATGAAGTTCACAAGATCGGTTACATCTTTTAACCCGAATTCGGACACTGTTGAAATGCCCTGCAAACCTCGAACTTCAATTCCATATGCATCACCAAAATAGCCGAACGCATCATGCGCAGTGATAAGCACCCGTTGCTCCGCGGGAATTTGCTGAAGCTGCAGCTTCACAGAATTGTGCAACGAATCCATTTGTTGAAGATAGGCCGTTGAGTTTTGCTGATACAGTTGGGCAGATGAAGAATCATGGTCAACCATAAAGCCTGTAACAACTTTTACAGCTTCTTTCCAAAGACTCACATCAAACCAAATATGCGGATCGTGTACGTTGAATCCGGGAATCGTCCGTAAACGAGATTCGGGAATATCTTTTGCAACAGCGATCACGGGTTTTAAGCGCCCGAGCTTTTCAAAAACCTCGCCCATTTTTCCTTCCAGGTGAAGTCCGTTGTAAAAAATAATATCCGCGGATGATAATTTTTCGAGATCGCCCTGAGTTGCTTTATATAAATGCGGATCAACTCCGGGACCCATGAGTGCAATTACTTCTGCCTTATCACCCACCACATGCTCAACAGCATCTTTAATCATGCCGGTTGTGGTAACAATTTTTAGTTTTCGATCTCCAACAGGAGTTTCTTTTTTTCCTGAGCAGGCAAAAAGAATCGAAGCGAGTAATACTGTATACGTAAGTTTGATGTGTATCTTTTTAATCATAATGATCAGGGTGTTACTAATATATTTTGTGATGCTTCTTTCGAAATAAAAACTTTTTTCTTGCCGTCAATCATGATCTCAATAGACCCGTCAAATTCAGCTTTATCCAGGATGGAAAGTTTGGCGCCAATGTACACGCCAATCTTGCTTAGATACTGAAGGAAGGATGAGCTTTCCTTGACATTTACTGCCAGCACGGTAACCGTTTTCTTCCCGGGGATGTCGCACAATAGTGTTTGTTCACCGGTGTGGATCTTTCCATTCTTATCAGGGATAGGATGCCCATGCGGATCGGCAATCGGAAAGTTTAAAAATTCATCGAGTTTCTCAATCAGCAGGGGCGACTGGATGTGCTCAAGCTGTTCGGCAACTTCATGAACCTGATCCCAATGGAAGTTCAGCTTCTCTACTAAAAATGTTTCCCAAAGCCTGTGCTTGCGAATAATTGTTAATGCATCCGTTTTCCCTTGCTTGGTGATGGTTACGCCATAATATTTCTCGTAGGTGATCAGCTTTTTAACTGAGAGCTTTTTCACCATATCCGTAACGGAAGCGGGCTTGGTGCGCATAGCTTCTGCCAACTCGTTAGTGAGTACTGATTTTGTACCACCGTCCGACAGGTGATAAATGGCTTTGAGATAGTTTTCTTCGGTGAGACTTAGCATACCGCATGTATTAACGATATACAAAGATATAAAGTTTAGACTAGTCTAAAAAATTATTTAAAGTAATAATTATCAGAATTTAAGCGCCTCTATCAGCTTTTTAGCCCCATGTTCCCAAAAGATGTCTTCATCATATGCGAATGTAAAGGTCGTGTTCGCAAGCTGCTCATTCAAAATACCTGAAGTAAAGCCTTTCTGTAGTACAATGCCTGCATGGCATTTTTCCAAGAGTTCGGTTGAGGCTTCGGTGTGAGAGATGATAACCGGAAGTTTTAACGCCAGGTATTCATAAAGCTTGGTGGGGATAGAGCTTTCTGTGCCGGGGTTTGGCGGATAGATAATTATTCCTGTTCCAGCTTTACTGATTTCCTGAAGGATTTCTTCGTGCGGAACAAGGTTGTCACCCCCGATAAGCCTTATAAAAGGTGAACCGGCTATTTCCTTCTTGATTTTAGTCAGTACTTCAGGCAAGGCCGCGTATCCAATCAGCGTAAGTGTGTAGCTTGTATTTACGGAGTGCAGATCTTTGCTCAACTTTATGGCCTCAAAAACTCCGGTGGTAGGAGCAAGCGTTCCGCTGAAAAGCAGACTATGATAAGACGATCTGTTGACTGTAAACTTTTCAGCTACTTTTTTGGGAAGCTTATTTTCTAGAATAACAGGCCTACGGGCAAACTTCAGTTCACGGGCATATCCTTTTTCAGCGAGCAGAAACCGGTCGATAAAAGGCGAGAAGATGACTTCTAAAAGCCTCACTGCGCCCGCTATAAAGAATTTTAAAACCGGTGGATAGGTTGGTGTGTGCTGAATAGTGCGGTAATAGTTTTCCAGGATGTCGTAAATAATCTTACGTCCAGAAAACATTTTACTTAACACCGTAACTAACAGTAATTCAGGCGTGTTAATGACAATGACCTCAGGCTTTACCTGATTGATTTTTTGAAGGATAATCCACGGGATCAGCAGCCTTTTAAAACTGATTCTGTTGAATTGGGGCAGTGGCATTGTAGTAATACCCTGCACATCGATCTTACCCGATGAAGCATGCCCGATGATGAAGACCTCAAATCCTTCGGACGCCAGCGTTGCCCCGATCTTTTCAAGCATGCGGGTATCGTCAACGGGTTTAAGAACCGAGGCTAATACAACTCTTTTTTTTATTTCGTCTGACAAATACGATTTTTGCAGGCTTAAACTAATCACTAAATGGAATTAAAGCTACTGGTTGAAAAAGCATGGGAAGACCGTTCGCTGTTGCAGCAGAAGGAGACGGCCGAGGGAATCCGTGAAGTTGTTGAGCAGCTTGATAAAGGTAAGCTGCGCGTAGCTGAACCTAACGGAAGCGCATGGACGGTAAACGAATGGATCAAGAAGGCTGTGATCATGTACTTTCCGATCCAGCAAATGGAGGTTATTGAGGTTGGGCCGTTTGAGTTTCACGATAAGATTGCGCTTAAGAAAGATTATAAAAAATTGGGTGTGCGTGTGGTGCCACATGCCATTGCCCGCTATGGTTCCTTTGTGAATAAGGGTGTGATTATGATGCCATCTTACATAAACATTGGTGCCTACGTGGACGAAGGAACCATGGTGGATACCTGGGCAACGGTAGGTAGTTGCGCGCAGGTTGGTAAGAACGTACACCTCAG
>Ga0209277_10000440_pt1 | contig 21169 bp, 17 predicted proteins | sample JI81AbrownDNA_FD_187503 | JGI IMG/M metagenome (GOLD analysis project Ga0209277, IMG submission 187503) | Wastewater effluent complex algal communities from Wisconsin, to seasonally profile nutrient transformation and Carbon sequestration -... | ecosystem: Engineered > WWTP > Effluent > Algae... | reverse complement strand
TATATTCTAACTATCATTGATACCAAATCAGTTGGAAAGGGAGTCTTAACGAATTGGAAAAAAGAGATTCTCTATTTTTTATATTCTTCTACGTTAGATACATTGGAAAAGAATCGGAATCCCATTCAAACAATAGAGAGGATTGGTCAAACTCTATATACATACCTAGTTGAAAAAGAGGGACTACAGTCAGATGTTTGTAATGGAATTGTTCAATTTGCTTTAGAAGTCACACCGCAATCTTATCTGAATTACAATACACCTCGAAGAATCTTCCAACATTTTGTAAATATCATGGAATGGCATGCATCAAAACAAAATATAAAATTTATTTCAGAGAGTGAACCTGCTTTTATAACGATTTCGATTTTCAGTTCTGAAAATAGACAGCTTCTATTATTTGTTTGTGGGACTATTTCTTCCATGGGTTTAAATCTTGTCGGTATGCGTTTGTTTCGAACAGGTAAGGGTGATATCATTCTTCAAGCTCAGATTACAGACGAATTTGGCTCTGGAGCCATTGGTGGGGAACAAATCGAAAATATTGAAACTACGATTCGAGATTGTATTAGCGGAAAATTAAATATCGAAGAAGTAGCGACAACTCAAACTGTTTGGACTACATCTTCGAAAATTCCTGAGGGTATGGTTGAACAACTTGTAAAATTTTCAAATGATATTTCGTTTAATTACACTGTTCTAGAAATTCGACTTCCAGATTCTATAGGATTGGTTTATAGAATTTTACGAACCTTACTCGATTTCAATTTGGATGTTATTTTCGTACGTATATCAACTAGCGCTGATTTTGCGTATGACTCTTTTCATATCCAGTCAAAAGATGGATTAAAAATTGAGAATTCTGATCTATTATTTTCAATAAAGGAGAAAATCTTGGAAGTTACCCAACGGAATCAAAATCAGGGAATTTTTGAGATAAATTTTTAATATGAACTGGTGGAAAGAAGCCGTTATTTATCAAATCTATCCTCGTAGTTTCAATGATTCTAATGGCGATGGCATTGGAGATTTGGAAGGTATTATTCAAAAATTAGATTATCTTGCTGGTACCAAAGATTCTCTTGGCATAGATGCTATTTGGCTCTCGCCAGTTTACCCCTCTCCAATGTTTGATTTTGGCTATGATATTTCAAACTATGAAGAGATAGATCCTGCCTACGGAGACCTTTCCATTTTTAAACGTTTGTTAAAAGAAGCTCACAAACGGGAAATTAAAATTATTATGGATCTAGTCGTGAACCATACATCCCATTTGCATCCGTGGTTTATTGAATCTCGTTCCTCAAAGAATAGCCCGAAAAGAGATTGGTATCTATGGAAGGAGACATCTCACGGTTTACCACCAAATAATTGGTTAGGTGCTTTCGGAGGCCAAGGGTGGGAATTTGACCAAAGAACGGGAGAGTCTTATTTTCATTCTTTTTTAAAAGAACAACCAGATTTAAATTGGCGAAATCCCGACGTTGAAGATGCGATTTTTAAAATGATTCGCTTCTGGTTAGATATGGGAGTGGACGGATTCCGACTAGATGTTGTTAACTTATATGTAAAAGATGAATTCTTAAGAAATAATCCATCCTATTTTATGAAAGGTCCTAGACCTTATGACAAACAAGTGCATATATACGATCGTGATCGGCCAGAAATGCATGGAATACTTCGCCGACTCAGAAAACTTATGGATTCCTATCCCGATAAAAAAGTATGCGTCGGAGAAGTTATGCAAGATTTCCCTGGCAATGTTACTTTACCGGCCACTTACTGTGGGAAAAATGATGAATTGCACCTAGCCTTCAATTTCATGTTTTTATTCTCGCCTTGGAAAGCGGAAAGTTTTTTCCAAATCATTAAGGATTTTGAATCTGCTTTAGGGGAAGACAATTGGCCAAACTATACACTTTCTAATCATGACTTTCCGAGACATATCACTCGTTACATGAAAGACAAAGAAACGATTCCCAGAGCAAAACTAGCGGCAACGATGTTGCTTACCTTAAGAGGAACACCTTTTCTATATTATGGCGAAGAAATCGGTATGGAACGTCAAAAAGTTCCTTTCAAAAAAATCAAAGATCCGGTGGGAAAAAAATATTGGCCTTTCCATCCAGGTAGAGATCCAGAAAGAATTCCTATGCCGTGGGACGGAACAGCTAAAACAGGATTCACAACAGGCGATCCTTGGCTTCCTACCTATGAAAAGGCTTCGACTGGGAATGTCGAACTGCAGTCTCAAGAAAAATCTTCTCTACTTAACACCTATAAAAAACTGATTCAGTTGCGTAAGGACAGAAAATCTCTTCGGAAAGGTAATCTTAAAATTCACCTAAGCAAAAACAAAAAGGTTTTATTTTATAAACGAAAAGAGGGAAAAGAAGAAACTTTTGTTTTTCTTAATTTTTCGAATGAAACTGTAGAAGTCTCTTATCCAAGAAAATGGCAATTGGAAGAGATACTCTTTAGCACGAATGATCGAAGTGTTTTGCAGAAGCATGAGCTAGACGATGGCTTCTTAAGAATCCTACCAAACGAGGCCATAATTTTTAGTGCTTAGTTCAACTGTGATTTTGTTGCGAATAGATCGGTCCGATTTGTTCGTCCAATCGCTTCCATTTCACTAAATCTCCAATTTTGATCGAATCAAAATTTGTTACATCTTCTATAACAGCAGTAACTTTCTCTTGATTCTCGAAATCAACAATCGCTAACACATAAGGAGCCTTCTTTGCCATGTGTCCGAATCCCACGTGAACCACAGTAAAGGTATATATGTGACCAGTTTCTTTAGAGTATGAATGACTGTCTTTTGAACTCATCTTGTTTTACCTTTTCTTTTTCTCTAAGAAGGAACAATATTAAAAATAGAAAAGCCAGATTTGTAACCAAATCCGGCCTAACTTATTAAAAAAAAAATCTCTTATTTATTTTAATCTTTCAATGATCGTCGCGATGCCCATTCCACCGCCTATACATAAAGTAATCAGTCCGTAACGTAAATCTCTTCTTTCCAATTCGTCAAGAACTGTGCCAGTGAGAATCGCACCAGTCGCCCCGAGTGGATGACCGAGAGCCATAGCCCCACCATTCACATTGATTTTCTCACCATCAATACCCAATGTTTTTTTAACATAAAGGACTACGGAAGCAAATGCCTCGTTAATTTCCCAAAGATCTATATCTTTCACAGTTAAGCCTGCTAATTTCAGAGCTTTTTGAGAAGCAGAGACTGGTCCAGTAAGCATGATAGTGGGATCTTCGCCTGTGGATGCAGATGACACGATCCTCGCTCTTGGTTTTAATCCGTATTTTTTTAATCCTTCATCATTCGCGACTAACAAAGCGGCAGCACCATCCACGATTCCAGAAGAATTTCCTAGTGTATGAATATGATTAATCTTTTTTATTTCTGGATAAGAACGTAGAGCAATTGCATCAAGCTCCTGTTCTCCGATCGTCTTAAATACAGGGCCAAGACCAGATAAAAAAGCATAATCAGATTCAATACGCGGGTTTTCTTCCTCAGTAACGATCGATCCATCATCTAACTTTATCGGTACGATAGATTTTTTAAAGTATCCATTTTTTACTGCATTTGCAGCTTTCACTTGCGAGGACTCGGCGAATCGATCAGCTTCCTCACGAGAGATATCATACTTAGTAGCTATTAAATCAGCAGAAATTCCCTGAGGAACTAAGTTATAAAATTGGGCAATTTTTTCGTTTCCGACATTGAAGTCACGACCCATCATATCATCGCCCATTTTTACGCGGCTCATCGATTCTACACCGCCACCGACAGCCAAATCCATTGCTCCAGCACTTACATGGTTCGCCACATTATTGAGAGCTTGTAACCCTGAACCGCAAAATCTGTTAACTGTATAACCTGGTACTTCTTTTGGCCAGTGTGCTGCCATCACCGCATAACGTGCGATACATGCAGCTTGGTCTGCAACCTGAGAAACACAACCTAGTACAACTTCTTCGACTGTTTTTGGATCAATTCCATTTCTTTCTTGCAAAGCTTTAAGAGTAGCAGCGGAAAGTTCTTGCGGATGTACACTTGCTAGTGTTCCTCTTTTTTTTCCTTTTCCTCGAGGTGTCCGAACTGCATCGACGATATATGAATTCCCCATGATTTACCTCTCTCTGGGTAGTAGATATGAAAAACGTACACAGTTCCCTTCTAATGGAAAGAAAAAATCACGATTTTGAAACAGATTTCTTTATTTTGTTTCGAATAGAACGAATTTGATTTTCGAAAATACATCTTTGGTTCAGAAGAAAGGAATCCATTCTATCCCCAATTGCGACATAACTCTCATTTACTAACTGAATGTATCGCCAATTCGGGTGAAAGGCTTCGGTGTAACTGCGACGATTCCAATCCACATACCTCCAGGCACTAAAACTATGGTTAACTCCAATTTTCTCATCGATAGTTCCAATCAGTTGGAATTGATTCGAGCAAACGGAACGAAAAAAGATGAATCGATTAAAAAAGTATAATATATTGCGATGCGGATTTGCCTGTAATATGGAAACAAAGTGTTCCCTCATCTCTTCGACTGTGTAAAATAAATCTGGACCGGAATTTGTTGATCTAAAGATGACGGGGGAAGATTCATTTTTTGCATAAATTCGAGTGAGAATTCGAATATACTCAGGATCGTCTAACAAAACAGGTATTTCATTGAATGCAAAGGGGAAAGGCTCTCTTTCACTCATGTGGATTTCAATATATCTTGTGTGATCAAACGAAGTATCGTTAATATCTGTTGCAACTATTTTAAACAAGTGTGGACGTAAGATTTCATCTTCATATAAATCTCTAACAGTAACCGCACCTTCCTCGTAAAGAATGGCACTTCCAAAATCAATGAAGCTTGCACCTTCAAACATTTTTCCTAAGGATCCAAACTGATGATGTATTACATTTCCTTGAAAAATAGCTCTCAGAATTAAGTTATGGTCTAAAAGTCTGTGACGACCTGACCTTTGTTCTACGACTGTATTTTTAGTTTTTTTGATTTTATAATAATGAATATGATTTGCAAGACCAAATCTCAATTTTTCAACAGCGTGATTTTCTATAAGTCGATTCTCATCTTCCTCGTCTTCAATGATTGTACCATTGGAATAAAGATGCAAATTAAAAAGAAAGAAACAGACAAGTAGAATAAGAGAATTATAAAGTTGTGATTTAAAATGTGACAACAAAATGAAATTATGACTAGATCAGAGATTAATTTCTCTGACCGATCAAAGGTCCACCTACTTTCTCCATCATGCGTTCTTTCGTTAAGATTAAATCCTCTCGATTGTCTGCAGCCATCTCTCCCATACCATCCAAATAGATGGCTCCTTTGGGACATGCTTCTTCACATAAACCACAGAAAATGCAACGTAATAAATTTATTTCAAATTTTTGAGCGTATTTGTCTTCAGGATGTAAGTGTTGTCTATCAGATGGGACTTCGGATGCTTCGATTAAAATTGCATTCGCAGGACAAATCCACATACAACAAAAACAAGCAGTGCATCTTTCACGACCTTGCTCATCACGTTTCATCGAGTGCATTCCACGAAATCGAGTCGAATACTGCCTTTTTTTCTCTGGGTATTCGATCGTGACTTGGCGGTTGAACACAGCTACTTTGATAAAATGTTTTATCGTGATCCACATCCCTTTTCCAATGGACCAAAAATAAAATTTCTCATACCAAGAGAACTGATGACGTTTCGCAACATTGATTACATTAATGGTTCCCAAGTAGAGCCCCCTCTTTTGAAGAAACGACCGATGACAATTTTGCAAAAAAGTCGGCAGAAGATGGAAGTCCATTTGCCGGTTCCATTGATTTTTCAAATTCCTGTTTCCAACCTTCTTTGTTTGTGAAAGAACCTGCTTCTTCAGCAAAAATTTTAATTGGAACCGCATAACTCGCAGTCTTCGCTGCAGGGGTTAAATTTGTATCTAAAACCACTATCTTTACTTTCCCAACGAGCGCGGCCGGTATATCCTCTTTAATAACGAAAACTAAATCTATTTTACCACTGTTAACGAGAGATTCAATTCCCTTTATACCTTCCGTATAGGTGAATCCTTGATCGATGGCACCTTTGGTGTTTGGATGGTAATCTTTCGTTAATAGAAAGTCAACTTGTTCTGTCGCATGGTATTGCGAGTCAATCAATCTAACTTCCGTTAGAATCTGTTTCCCTTTTAATTCATTTGAGATTTCTGCAATCGTTTGTTTTATTTTTCCTAAGTTCTCATTGGATTCGTGTGCACCACCCAATACAGCAATTCCATTCGATTGACGTACAAGTGAAGCTAATTTCGGCAATACATCTAAAGACGATGCCGGAATCCCCTCTTCCAAATAAGAGTACAATCGATTTTCATTCATCCAATCGAGATCGAATCGACCCTTATCACAAAGAAAAAACATATTCTTTTCCGGATTTTCTTTGACCATATAACGATACATTTTGTTATCACGGACATTTGTTGTTACGTTACAACCTGTAGAACATCCATGGCAAACCGAAGAGTGTGATTTATACCACCAAACTCTCGATTTGAAAAGAGTTTTGTTGTTCAATAAAGCACCAACAGGACAAATATCTGCTAGCGCGCCTTGGTAATTATGATCGATCGGTTCACTATTGGCAAGTCCGATCAATGAATGATTTCCTCGCTCGAATAGGCCTAAATTAGAAACACCTACCTTTTCTTCTTCAAATCGAACGCATCGATAACATACAATACAACGGTTATGATTAATAATTAAATTTGTCCCAATTTCTTCTTGTGGAACATTTCTTTTTGTAAACTCAAAACGAGAATGTCCCGTCCCTGAACCAAAAGCATTATCCTGGAGCTTACACTCTCCTGCCTTGTCACAAACCGGACAGTCTAATGGGTGATTTGCGAGAAGAAATTCCATCGTTCCGGCTCGAGCTTCTTTCACTCGATCCGATTTAGTTATGATGCCCATGCCTTCTTTTACGGGAGTATTGCAAGCGGCTTGGAGACGAGGAACCCCCTCGATCTCTATGAGGCACATGCGACACATACCCACGATTGAAAGAGCAGGATGATAACAAAAGTAAGGGATGTCTATGCCGACTTCTTTGGCGGCATCTATGAGATTTTTCTTTTCGTCGACTTCGAACTCGACACCATCAATCTTAATCTTTACCAAAGAGCGAGCCCCCTTGATATGATTGGACTAAACTTCGTCATTTCTGTCAAACCATCATTTCTAAATTAAAAATACATCTTTGAGGCATTCGAATTCTTTAAGACTTGTACTTAACTTTTTTAAATATGGCGACTGGATTTGGATATTTTTCGATCTGATTTTGGTTTTTTTGGCAACATGACTTAAAAAATCTTCCAGGATGGGCAGGGCTTTGCCCTCCAGAAAAAAAGCAGAATCAATCTGGATTTGTAAGTCAGTAAAGGTGCTTCTGCCAGCCAGAAAATGACTAAAAGATTCGAAAATTTGACCTTTATCTTTTTTCCATGGTATACCTTCTATTTTCATTAGAATGTCGGTCAAGGAGGAGCTACTAAAATTCAAATCTAATGGAAATTGTTTTTTATCCACCAAGGAATCTGCACTCAGTTTTAACAAAGGTTGGATTTTTTCTAAGAGGGAATCAGTCGAAACTGGTTTCAAAATGTAGGCACTCACTCCCAAATTCGCAGCACGTACAATGCTATCCTTATCCGTGGAAGAAGTGAGCATAATGACAGGTGTTTGTTTGTAATATTCCTTGCCTTTTTCGATGAAACTCAAACCATCCAGATGAGGCATCATTATGTCACAGATTATCAGATCAAATTCCTTAATCCTGACCCTAGAAAGTGCCATCATACCATCCACAACATGGATTACTGAAAAATTGTATCTCTCGAGTAGGTTGATAAAGATTTCTGCACTCGTATGGTCATCTTCCGCAAGTAATACCTGATATACTTTCATGAATTCTAACGAGACAAATTATACTTTCACTGATCTGGAATGCTATCTAAATTCGCGTATTTCAAGAACCATTTTGGTTGCAATGCCCGCTGATAAAAGTAAGCATCGATCAAAACCAAATGAATGACAGCTTCTACAATTGGCACTGCTCTCGGCAATACACACGGATCGTGTCTCCCTTTTGCTTTTAAGATGGTTTCCTCGTTCTGATCATTCACAGTTTTTTGCTCTTTTTTTATCGTTGAGGTCGGTTTAAAGGCAGCACGAATCACCAGATCCATTCCATTCGAAATACCACCTTGAATGCCTCCAGAATTGTTTGTTCGAGTTTTTACTTTTCCAGTTTCCTCATCAATAAAGAATTCATCATTATGAAGACTACCAGTTAGGCGAGTACCTGAAAATCCGGAACCAACTTCAAATCCCTTACAAGCAGATATTGATAGAAGTGCCTTTGCTAAATCTGCATCCAGTTTATCATAAACGGGATCACCAAGTCCAGGGGGTAAATTTTTGACGACTGCCTTAACGACTCCTCCGACAGAATCACCTTCATCTCTCAATTTACGAATCAATAATTCCATTTGATCATTGACAGTTTTTTCCGGACATCTTGTGGGAAACAGATCAACGTAATCTCTGCTAGGCGGGAAATTAGCATCTGTTATGTTGGCATCGATCGGTCCAACGCTATCAACCCAAGCAACCGTTTTTATCCCGAGTTCGCGTTCTAAAATGACTCTTGCCAAACCACCAGCTGCGACTCTTCCAATTGTTTCTCTAACAGAGGATCGTCCACCGCCTACGTGGGCCCTGTGGCCATATTTTTCCGAATAAGTAAAATCTGCATGGGAAGGTCGAAAAACATGGGCCATCTCATCGTAATCAGCACCAATCGTATTTTTATTGTTAACTTTTAATAGTATGGGACTACCAGTGGTTTTGCCTTGAAAGACGCCTGATTCGACCAATACGAGATCATCCTCGTCTCGTGGAGTCGTTAAATCATTTTGGCCTGGTCGTCGACGAGTAAGATCTTTTTGGATTTCTTCGGCCGGAAATGGTAAACCGGCAGGTACCCCATCGATCACCACACCGACGGAAACTCCGTGAGATTCACCATATGTTGATACTTTGAATATTTTTCCCCAACTTGAAGGCATAGGATACCAATGAAAAACAGGATTGGAATAGATCCAATAAAGTTTTTGTTTCTTTAGCGGATTTGAGATCTTGACCAAGGTAGGCATTTTTTCGAACTATGTTTCATAAGCGGCCATCCTTTTTTATATTCTGGATCCTATCCTTTTTGGTTCATTCCTTCGTACTCTCGGGATTTTTTTGGGGACAAAAGAAAAACTCAGAGAAAATGACGATTCACCTAACGAAGGGATCCTCCGTTACCCTATTCAATAGAGCAATTCTGCTACAAAAAGGCTTAGGAAAAACACAAAGCACACAAACAGACTCTCAAACTTCCGAAGGATCTAGTGTTAATGACCGGGAAATTGATACCTTTCGCAATTCTCTCTCTTACCCCGAACTGGCCTTAGAACAAGGCCTGGAAGATGATTGCACTTTTCGAGTAACTGTTGCAGAAAACGGACTCGTTGAAAAATTGGTGGTCATAGCCCCTTGCAAGTACAATGTTTTCGATTCACAAATTAGATCTCAATTACGTGTGTGGAAATTTAATATTTCCAGAGGAAAGGATTTAGTTCTGCCGATCCGCTTTCGAATTCATGCCAGAGAATGATTCCACTAACGAAGAAAAACGATGGTATATCGTTTATACAAATCCACGAGCCGAGAAAAAACTCTCCAAATTATTGAATAAATATCAAATCGTAAATTATCTACCTCTCATTTCCGAGAAACGAAAATGGAGTGATCGATTTATTCAAATAGAGACTCCGTGTTTTAAATCCTACATTTTTGTAAATATAAAGTTTTGGAAAGAGCGTGTTAGCGTCCTCCAATTGCCTGGTGCACACCATTTTGTGTTTCATAAAGGTCAGCCTGCCACAATTGATATTGAGACTATCGAAACATTACGTGCATCTTTAAAGGCACGAACAGAATCGATACAAGTGAGAGAGAATGAAGCTTTGGCAAAAGGTAAATTCGTAAAAGTAATTGCGGGAGCATTTGCTGGTCATACTGTCGAAGTGGAAAAACGAAAAAACAAAGTAGCAGTTTATGTAAGAATTGAGATACTAAACCAAGTAGTCATCAATGAACTCAAAATTGAGGACATCTCATGGGAAGAGGAGATTAAATTATGAAAGAAATTCTATCAATAGTAGAACGAGCATTGGATGACGAAATCTCTTCAATCAAGTACTTTCGTGAAAATCTTGATAACAATATAGTTGAGTGCATCAATTTGATTTTAAATAGCAAAGGAAAAGTAATTGTCACCGGTGTCGGAAAATCTGGCGATATTGCGAAAAAAATTTCTCATACTCTCTCCTCGACTGGCACCTCCGCCTATTTTCTCCATCCGACTGACGCCTCTCATGGAGATTCTGGAATTGTTGAAGCCAATGATGTCGTTCTAGCTATCGGAAAAAGTGGCGAATCGGAAGAATTGAACTTCATTCTGCCGACGCTCAAGCGGATAGGTGCAAAAATTGTCGGAATCACAGCGAATTCTAAATCGAGATTAGCAGAACTTTCCGACATTACGATCATTACTCCAATCTTAAAAGAAGCATGTCCTCTCGCTCTCGCACCTACCTCCTCAACAACGATAGCTCTTATGTTGGGAGACGCAATTGCTATGGCGTTAATGGAATTAAAAAAATTTCAATCAGATGACTTTGCACTTTTTCATCCTGCAGGAAGACTTGGAAAAAGACTCTCCCTTCATTTATCGGACGTTATGCGCAAAGATGAAAAAAATGCAACCGTATCCGAAAAGGCAAATCTCGACGAAGTTTTAAAAGAAATCACTCAAAAGGGATTGGGAGCAACCGGAGTTATAGACGCGAAAGGTAAACTCATTGGGCTAATCACTGACTTTGATATCAGAAAGAGTCTTTCAAATAAAAAATTAAATGAAGGAATAACGGCCAGCGAAATGATGAATCCTAAACCTAGTTCCTTTCATCCGAATGAAAAGGCTTATGAGGTTTTATTAAAAATGGAAGAACGTGAACGACCTATTTCTGTTGCTCCTGTTGTAGACTCTGATCATAATTTGGTTGGTATGGTTTCTGTTCATGACTTATTGCAAAAAGGACTATAAATATGCCTGAATCCTATAAAATTATTGCTACTGTCGGAGAGGATGATATAAGAAATCTCCAAAAAAAAGATACGAAGGACATTGATGTAATCGAAGTTAGACTCGATTTGTTTTCACGAAATTATATCCAAAAAGAGATGAAAAAAAAGATCAAGTCTTTGGGTTTGCCTGCTCTCTTTACATACAGAAGAGCAGAAGATAGTAGCGTAAAATCATATGTAAAACTTTTCCCAGAAGATGTAGAAGGAATTCTAAAGGATTTTAATGATAATGCGAACTACCTGGATATTGAGCTAAATCGGGACGATAGCATTTTTACCAATTATGACCAATTGAACTTTAGGATCATTTATTCCTATCATTCCTTTAAAAAATCTATTTATGCCAAGGAAATGAAAGAATTCATTCAGAACGCTAAACCAGTAAAAAAGAAAAACCCAATCTTTAAATTTGCGATCACTCCTGAAGATATCGAGGAAACTGCTGAGTTTATGAATGATATCAAACTTTTAGCTAAAACTCATACGTTGATTGGAATTTGTATGGGCGAATCAGGCATTATTTCAAGAGTTTTCGGAGATTATTTTAGCTCTTCTTACACCTATATGACCTTAGGTGAACCTAAGGCGCCTGGACAAATATCCATCGATACTTTTCGGAAACTGAGAACTGATCTTTTTAAGGGGTCTTCGGCAAAGGAGCAGAAGGAGGAGGATTAGTTTTCGTGGATGGTTCCAATCCTTTGTTGGTAATAAACTCCCTAAACGAATTCTCTTTCGCATAAGAGGCAAAGTCTTTCTCGGTTTTTGCCATTTCCCAATAATCTTCTTTCAGCTTACCTGCGGCCTGTAAGTTCGATTTTAAGGAAGATAGATCTCCTTTCTTCGCAAAACACCTAGCTAAAAGATAGTATGACGCCGATGAATTTTCAACTTTTTGGAGAAGACTGATTGCTTGGTCTACTTTCCCTAGATAAAAAAGATTTTTTCCGCGGTAAAATAAATATTCGCGAGTTAGATTTACCTCTGGCTCAGTTTCTAAGGTAGAAAAATATTTTTCTGCAATAGTTTCTCTTCCTAAGGTTGTAAGATAACGTGCGAGTCGCAAAAATCCAACTTTGAATTTATCAGGTGATTTTGTTGGATTTGGAAAATTGGATTCAAGGTATCCATAATACTTTTCAAAACTATTCGCCAGTTTATTTCCGCTCTTCTCTTCTTCAGCCAAACATATAAACCGAAACATATGAGACTCTATTTGTCCAGCGATAGCCACAGCACTATCAGCAGTTTCTGAACATTGTAGCCACTTAGATTGATTGTGGTACAATCGCGCAAGAGCAAGTAAGGGAGTATCTTTTGAGAGTTGTTTGTGCGCTGATTTAAAAGATGATTCTGCTAAATCAACTTGATTTAACTTTTGATATGCGATACCTTCATTAAGAAACACATAATAGAGAAAAACATTCGTATCCTTTGAAAATGGATTTTTGCGAGCATGTTCGAATGATTCGATCGCTCCTTTTGGGTCGTCTTTTCTCAGTTTTACGATTCCAAGTTTATAATGATATCTCGTTCGATTCGGATTTTTTTCAATGAGTTCCTTAATATTTTCTTCTGCAAGATCGTATTTCTTTTCCTCAAACAATGCTAAACAATATTCCCAACGCAGGTCTTCATCATTTGGTGTTAATTTTAATTCTTTTTCATACTCGGAGCTAGGCTTCAGGTCTTCTGAGTCTTTCTCTGCCACAGTTTGAGGTTTTTTTGGTAATATTTTTTCTTCCGTTTGTTTATTCTCAACTACCTTCACCGGCGGAATGTAATTTGTATTGTTACTCGGATTTCCTCTATTCCCTATGGCCCGATTGTAAATCTTTTGCATTTCCTCATTTTTAGAATCATATTTCAAATACCGGGAAGAATAAGATGCGGCCAAATTCCAGTCCTGGTGATAATTGAAAAACAAAGCTAACTTCAAAAGCACAGTTTTTTTATGATCTTTCTCTAAATTAAGTTCGGCGGCTTTTCTGAAATTTTGTACGGAGTTCGCGTAGTCTTTTTTGTATTCATAAATATATCCCATATACATATAAGATTCACCATCGGAAGGATGTTGGTCTGAATACTTTGTAAATTTTTTTATGGCTTCTGAGTATGCTTTCCGTGAAAAAGCCTTCTTTGCATCTTTGAGAAGCGCATTTTCATTGGCATACAGTTGTAAAGTTAGAACAATTAAAATGATAGAAGAGAAAGATTTTCCCACAAGTTCCAAACTACACAAAACTCATGGGAATGAAAGGGAATTTTAGAAAAAAATTAAGCTTTCGTCCTTTCGATTCTTTGTTTCGAAAGAGCACGTGAAGCTTTTAATACTAAACTCATCGTCGTAATTTGTGGATTTACCGATAAACCTGTCGGATATATAGAGGCATCCATTACAAAAATGTTTTTATGCCCATACAATTCGAAATTCAAATCGACGGCACCCGTACTCTCGTCAGCCGATGATTGAATCGAACCGTGAGGATGAGCAGAACCAACGGACAATTGTCCAGGTTTAAAACCTTCTTTAAGAATCCAGTCAAACTTAGTCTCTGCTGTTACTTTCAAAGGTTCGGTGAAACGCGTAAAAGGTAAAATTAATTCTGAAGCTCCTGCGGCGACTGTAATCTCTGCTAATGTTTTTAAACCTTTCAACAGATTCAAACCGTCTGTAGGTGTTAACTCAAAATAAACTTTTCTTCGTCCGAAACTCCAGTCCACACTGGCATTGGCTTGGCCATCTGCTCCATCTCGCACCAATACGATACCAGCATTATAATTCGTATAATTCTTCATAACATCAAATTGTGTCTTTCCATAGAAAGGAACGAGCGACGAGGCTAAAGTTGGTCGATAAGGCGCAGCTTCAAGCCAATATCCATAACCGGTTCCGTCTTGGTTATGACCATCCTTCACAACAATCGATTGAGGTGGACCTTTGAACATATTGATTTCCGAATCAAACTTTCCAAAAATGGTAGAGGTAGGGTGTACTTTTAAATTCCGACCTACCCATTTATTACCAATTCCACTTCTTTGTAATAATGCAGGTCCTTCGATTGCACCTGCACTCACTATGACGATTGGTGCAGTCAATTCTAAAGAATCTAAGTGAATGTTTGGAGCTTTTTCGTATGCATCGGGCGTAAATTCAGCGATTACCGTCTTTATCTTTCCATCTTTTATTTTCACTGCACGCATATTGGATATGACTGTCGCTCCATGATGAAGTGCATCTGGAATCCAAGTCAAATAGGCTGATTGTTTCGCATTCACAGGACAACCTAATCCGCAGTGACCAGTCCCTATGCAACCTCTGTTATTGTTTTTTAAAACCTGGGGATGAAGTCCAAGTTTATTACTTCCAACTCGTAAGACATTGTTATTTGCATTAATTAAGTTTTCAGGAACTTCATGAACTCCCAATCTTTCGTGAACTTCTGAGACATACTCATCCATAGCTTCGCGTGAGGCATTTGTCCAACCAAATCTTTTTTCCCATTCATTCGTAACGTAATCTGGTGGAAACAAAGAGGTCTGCCAGTTGACTGTTGTCGAACCACCGACTGTTTTTCCTTGCAGAATCGATATTGTTTGTTCTTCCGAAACTATAAAACCAGCATCGCGGTAGAGTCTTGCTTGAGAAAGAAATTCGTCAGAATTAAATTGTGCGGGAGTGAAATAACTACCTTCCTCTATGAGGATCACTCTCCAGCCAGCCTTAGATAACTCCGCTGCAGCTACCGCGCCACCCGCACCGGAACCAATGATGATCACATCAGCCGATAGTCTCCATTTACCATCTGTAATCTGATTCTCTTTGATCACTGAATCATGTAACTTAGGAGTAATAATTTTAGAATTTATATGAGGAATGCCCATTGTATAATAACCGCCTTACTTGAGATAGCCAACATACTTCTGAAATTCTTTATCAGAACTTAGAAGGAAAAATGAAATTTGCCGAAGGATTACATAGACTCCGCGCTTTAAACCAAGTGATGAATTTTTCCAAGATAATAACCTTTTTTCCCGTTCTACAACCGATAGTTTTGCAATTGGTGTAAAGGAAAAGTCCAAGGCGATGGCAGCCAAAATAGAAGACGGCAAGCTGACTAACAGTTGCAATACGCTTTCTGTTTCAATTGGATATGGATGGCCATAAACATAATTGTCTAAAGCTAGACCTAAATCAAAGTTAGATATTGGATTGTCTTTTAGGAAGACTTCTTGCAATGATTTAAAATTGTGGTATGCTTCCGGGGAGATTCCGCGTAGTCCAGGGGTAACAAGTCCAGGACCACAATTCACCCCTTTGATAGAAATAGCAGTCAAGGCAAAACATTTGAGAGCAAATTTAAGAAATCGATTCCGAGAAAGTATAAACGGTTCCAAGCTAGCCATCCTAAGTCGTAAGATTAGATGTCTATTGTGTCACAATACGTTCAAATTTTCATTATTTTTACTACTTCTGACCGCCTGTTTTCCAATTTTTCGCAAGAAGAATCTATTAACAGATGTCTTACTTCCCGAGGCAAAACCCTTATCTTTCCTTTTTCCGCAGAATGTGAAACTGGAAAACATCCCATTTCAACCTAGAGATCCTTCAAATGTGACTTCTATCATTCTACATTCGACAGAAAAAAGAAAAGCGGCCGACTACATTCGCCTCTCGATTGAAAACAAATTTATGATCCATATACTCGTAGATAAATTTGGGGTAGTCTATGCTGATCCAGAATTTCTTAAAAAAACATTTTTAGCTTCTCCTGGTTTGGATGATGTTAGCATTCATGTAGCCTATGAAGGAACCCAGGAAAACGTCCTCACAAACCAAATTCAGTATAATAGCATTCGGAATCTAATCGCTCAATTGACAGAGGATATTAGTATTCCAAAATCGAATGAAGACATTATCTCCAAGAAAGGAATTTTTACTCACAACCAAGCCAAACGAAGATTTGGCGGCTTCGTAGATTTTTCAATGTGTGGAGGTGAAAAATTAATTCAAACAGTACTTGCAGACATTCATGGCAATTTCTATGACGAAGACCATTGGAAAGATCGCTATGAATCTGGTTGGGTATTAAAAAAAGAAAACAAACAAAAACTCCAAGAAAGTTTTAAACCTACCAATGGACGCGGAATTACAAAAGCAGTTAAAACTGCTATTCCTAGCATAGAGAAAGATGAATCAGGATTTCCTATCGAATCCTATAGAGTTCGTTATACACATAGAGGAAGAATAAATCCTACTTGTATCGTATTACATTATACAGCGATTCCCGACTATTTCAATTCTTTGAAAACATTAGAAAATAGAAATCTAACTGCGACTCTCATGGTCGATAAAGATGGAAAAGCATATCAGCTTGTCGATGAACTGGAGGAAAGAGCAGCAGCAGCAACTGGAACAAATGACAATTGTATTCAAATTGAAATCGTAGCTAAAGATACTGCAGAACTAATCGCTCAAGTAAACCAAACTGAAAAAGTAAAAAGTCTAGTCATTGAATTGGCAAGTAAATACAAAATACCTCTGACCAACGAGGACATTACCTCATACTCAGGAATATTCAGTCATACCCAAGCCAAAAAAAAGTGGGGTGGATCTATATTTTTGAATGCGAAAGACTTTGATCCAGGTGAAGAGTATATGGAATTGATATTAAATTCGATTGGTGGAAAATACTTCACGGAAACTAATTGGAGAAACAGAGACGGACTAGACTGGGCAATCCTTTCTAGAAATTTTCAACCTTAGGATAATTGACATGATACAGATTCGCTTTGCCATATTATATTTTCTTTCAGTATTTTTTTTCCTTTCATGCCATTCAAATTCAGACAAATACCATTTAACGCAAAAAGAGGCTGCAAATCGTTCAAGTTTGCTATCAAACATTCATTATAAATTGGATGTGCGACTAGGCTTAGAAGATTCATTTGAAGGCAAGGTGGAAATCACATTCGATACCTGGAAATCCGATTTCGTCCGACTAGACTATTTCCAAGGGGAAATTCAGTCATTAGAATTAAACAAAGAGCATATTTTAGACAAAGTAAATTCTAACGTTGGCTTTTTTTATCTACCCTCCTCGTCTATCATTAAGGGAAAAAATATTCTCAAAATTAATTTCCGTACTCCTTATTCACGAACAGGAAATGGATTACATAAGTTCCTTGATCCCGATGATAAAGAAACCTACATTTATTCACAATTCGAAGCTTTCCATGCAAATAAAATGTTTCCATGTTTTGATCAACCAGATCTGAAAGCTACATATCAACTAACAGCAGAAGCTCCTAAAAATTGGAAAGTAATTTCATCTAACTTACAAACATCGATTGCTCCCTCTTCTAAATCTGATTTTAATATTCACACTTTCCCAGAGACAGAAAAGTTCTCCACTTACGTTTTTTCTCTACATGCAGGTCCATTCCAAGTATTCGAAGATAGATACAATGCGGTTCCGTTAAAACTCTACGTTAGAAAATCTATGTCAAAATTTGTTAATCCAAAGGATTGGTTCCAATTTACCAAAGAAGGTTTTGCTTTTTTTGAAGGCTATTTCGATCTGCCTTATCCATTTTCGAAATATGATCAAATTATCGTTCCAGAATTCAATTTCGGTGCTATGGAGAATGTTGGCGCTGTCACATTCTCTGAAAGGTTTGTTACAAGGAGTCCGATGACGAGATCACAACGTGAAAATCTATCGGATGTAATTCTACATGAAATGGCACATATGTGGTTTGGTAACTTAGTTACTATGAAATGGTGGAATGGCCTTTGGTTGAATGAAAGTTTTGCTACCTATATGGCGAGTTTAGCACAAGAAAGAAATTCAGAATTTCATGAAACATGGGAATCATTTTTTGAAAAAATGAAACAATGGGCTTACGATGAAGATTCTTTGAGTACGAATCATCCAATCGAAGCGAAAGTTGAGAATACCGAAGAAGCCTTCACTCAATTTGATGGTATCACTTACGGAAAGGGAGCATCTGTACTAAAACAATTAGCATTTTTTATAGGAGAATCAAATTTTCAGAATGGAGTCAGGAATTATCTGAAGCGATATGCTTTTTCTAATTCCACACTGAAAGACTTTTTAGTCGAACTAGAACTCGCTAGTGGTATTTCCTTGCGCAAGTGGTCCAAAGATTGGCTCGAAACGAAGGGAACAAATGAAATCGAATTTATTTCCGAGTGTTCTAATCATTTCCTTAAATGGAAAATCATTCAATCCAAGCCAGGCTTGGAAAATAAATATCGAGATCATAAAACCAATATAGGATTATACTCACTTAATTCTGAATTAGATTCTGAATCTATTCCTAAGTATCAATTCGAATCCTTTTCAGTCATATACACTGGTCGTGCAACCAGCTTTGTTCAAAAAGTTAAAAAGTGTCCGGATTTTGTACTCGTAAATTCTGAAGACCAAGATTTTGTAACGTGGGTTTGGCGAGATGTTGATTTAAAGAAAATTAAATTTTTATTGTTAAATGACACTGATTCTTTTAGAAAATTAATTCTTTGGAATTCGTTTTTTCAACAAGTTGAACTCGGGAAATTATCCTATAATTCATTCTTCGAAGTAGCAAAAGAAGTTTTGCCATTGGAAGAAAACATTAAACTCAAAAAATGGATCTTAGGGAATATTTCGAATGAAAGAGGTCAATCCTATTTCGTATCTAGATTCTGGCTCAATGCCGAAACGAGAAACAAGGATTTAAAAATGCTTTCGAACTTTCTCTGGGAAGGTCTTACGAAGGAAAAGGGGAATTCGGATGCACAAAAATACTGGTTTTCTGCCTACTTAGATTCAACTTATCTTCCAGAAGATCAGGAAAAACTTTTTGCATTATATCTTGGAAAAATCAATTTCCCGGGACTGAAATTAGACCAAGACCAAAGATGGTCGGTTCTCACGAAATTATCTTCACTCAATTTCAAAAAGATAGACTTTGAAAAAAATATAGAAAATGAAAAGAAAATTGATCCATCTTCACGAGGAGTCAATTCAGCGTTTGTTTTGGAAGCAATCCAACCAAATGCAGAGATAAAATCAAAATGGTTCCAATTATTCACTCATCCTAAAGAATCCAAGCTGTCTACTTCCACTCTTCGTTTAGTTTCTTATAATCTATTTCCAATTTATCAAAAAGAGCTACAACTTCCTTTTATTAAGCCTTATTTTGATGCTTTAAATAATTTTGAAGCAGTCGATGATGAAAATTATTTGGATGGTTTTGCCAAAAGTTTAGTTCCTGATTTTTGTTCTACGGAATCAAAACAATTGCTATCAAAATTTGTAAATAGTCACTCGAAACTTCCAGCATCCATTAAAAAAATATTGAGAAAACAAATCGATATGGAAGAAAGATGCATTTTAATCAAAAAGAAAAACCTTGAAAGATGAGATTCTTTTCTACTTTTTTTCTGAGCTGTTTCCTCTTTTACTCATGTGCTTCGCCAGGTGCAGGACCTAACGGTTACTTATACTCTAAGGTTTCACTTGGAATATTTGCGACGGGAGAAAATTCAACTATTCAAGATAAATCCTGCGTTCGTTCCATATTAGGTTTATTTGCGTTTGGTGATGCATCTTTAGAGAAAATAAAAAAAATACACGGAATCAAAGAGGTGACAGCAGTTAACTGGGAAACTCAATCTTTCTTAGGGATTTATGCATCTCTCTGTGTTCTCGTGGATGGCAAAAAGTGAATCGATATTTGATTTTTTTCCTGATATTTCCCTTGAACTGCATTAATGTAGGTAATCCCCAAGGCCTCGGCCCAACAGGATTACTATATTCCAACTATAAAATTGGCTATTCTGAAAACTTATTACCAGATAAAGACACAAAAATAGGTAAAGCTTGCACTAATAGATATTTCTTTTTTTATACAAGCGGAGACAGTAGCATTACCGCAGCAGCTAAATCAGCAAACATCACGGAGATTAAGACTGTTAACAAAGAGGCTTACAATTTGTTATTATTGTATTCCTCTCTTTGTACAGTTGTCTCTGGGATTTAATTCGATTTTCTAAAAGTCGAATCTAATAAATCAGGATAATCCGAAATAATTCCATCCACTCCGCAAGTTTCCAGTCTTCTCATTTCTTTTTCGGTATTCACTGTCCATGGTATCACTTCGATTTTGGAATTGTGTGCTTTTTCTACAAATTTTGGTGTCACATAAAGAAAGTAAGGCGAAATAATATTAACTTTTAATCCAATCGCTGTTTCAATAATCGATTCGCGGTATCCATTGCCTAAACCTACAGTCATTAAAAAACCTTGAAAATAACTTGGGACGAACAAGGCACTGGTTCGAACTTTCGGATTTTTTTTCTGAACAGCAGGTATAGTTCTCAAATCAAAAGATTGAACCGTTGCGCGATCAACTACTTTCGCTTTCTCTATCGCACTCACTAACAAATGGGAATGTTCTTCAACAAGCGAAGTTGGCGCTGATCCGTCATCTGGAAATTTAGTCTCAATGTTAAACAAGAATTTTGTTTTCGTTTTTTTCTCTGCCTCTGCCACTTTTAAAAAGAATTCTTCGATCGATAATAACTTAGTTCCAGGAACTGGAGTCTGTTTTGGAAACGCAGGATTCTTTTTTGAACCGCAATCTAAAGCTTGTAAATCGGAAAGTGTTAGGTCATAAAGTGATTTTTTTTCAATTGGAGTTCCATTGCTATTTTGACAGATAACAGGATTTGTCTCCGAATCATGATGAATCACGATTTTTTTATCCTTTGTGAGGACTGTGTCTAATTCCAACGTAACCATTCTAAAATTGATCGCTTCTTCGAATGCTGGCCAGGTATTCTCGGGTTTCAG
>Ga0209277_10000438_pt1 | contig 21245 bp, 20 predicted proteins | sample JI81AbrownDNA_FD_187503 | JGI IMG/M metagenome (GOLD analysis project Ga0209277, IMG submission 187503) | Wastewater effluent complex algal communities from Wisconsin, to seasonally profile nutrient transformation and Carbon sequestration -... | ecosystem: Engineered > WWTP > Effluent > Algae... | reverse complement strand
GCAGGCATCGCAAGTTTGCGTTGTCGGAATATGACCGGTGGGCTTTCCAGTAGCAGCGGTTCCGTTATGACACGTTGCACAGGTTCCTGCCGCTACACCGCTATGTGTAAACGTCGCCGGTGTCCAAGCAGTTGTCTTATGGCAGGCATCGCAAGTTTGCGCTGTCGGAATATGACCGGTGGGTTTTCCAGTAGCAGCGGTTCCGTTATGACATGTTGCACAGGTTCCAGCTGCTACACCCGCATGACTAAATGACGCAGGGGTCCACGCGGTAGTTTTATGACAAGCGTCGCAGGATTTTGTAGTCGGAATATGTGTTGACGGCTTTCCAGTTGCTTTGGATCCGTTATGGCACGTCGCGCATGTGCCTGATGCAATATCTTTATGATCGAACCCTGCTGGCGTCCATGCGGAAGTTCGATGACAAGCATTACATGAACTGTTGGTAGCAATATGGTTTGCAGGTTTTCCCGTCGCTACACTGCCATTGTGGCAACTGGTGCAGCTCTTATTCGAAACGCTGACATGGTCAAACGTTGCAGGGGACCACGCAGATGTGCGATGACATGATTCGCATCCGGTAGAAATCGGAATGTGATTCCCAGGCGGAATGGTGGCTTCAGAGAATCGGCTGCCCACACCATGGCAACTGGCGCAGTCTTTCGGAGTTCCTTTTAGAATGCCTCGCTGATGGCAACCTTCACATTTGGCATTCTTGTGACCGCCGGTGAGCGAGAAACCGGTTTTCGAATGATCAAAAGTAACGTTTTTAGAAGGTGGCGTTGCTGCAAAGGCTTGGATCGAAAATGATATGCAAATAACAATCACTAACATCCACAGTGCGTATCTTGGAGAAGGGTTAAGTGATAAAGCTATGACTGGGGGGCGTCTGCTTATCATTTATATAGTCTTCTATCGAGCTATATCCTTGAATGAAGTCGAGTTGTGACACCTATCACATTGCATACCGAATGATCCGTTGTGAATATCGTCGCCGGAATGACAACTACCGCACGCTTTCGACAAGGCTATATGACGACCGCGTGAATTATTGTGACAAGATTCACATTTCAATGATGAATGCGCGCCTAACAAGGCGAATTGTGTCTTTTTATCATGATCAAATTCCCACAAACGCCAATCACGGGCAGAGTGACACGCATCACATCTTTCTCCGAAACCTCCGGAATGCTTATCATTCTTTTTATGGCAGGCAATACAGGCCGTCGGCGTACCCCTGAAAGTTTGATCAACGTGGCATGACTTACACTCGGTAATTCTATGCTGCCCCAGCAATGGGAAGGCAGTCAGATTGTGATCCACCTGTACTTTCGTCCACAGCTCGGAGTTATGGCAGCCATCACATTTATCTCCCAACCTGCCCTTGTGCGGATCCTTGACCCGATGGCATGAGACGCATCGCATATCCAGTTTTTCTTTATGCAAATCCCCCTTGTGACAACTCTGGCAGCTGATCTTTCCATGCCCGCCCAAAAGCGGAAACTTGGTCATTCGACTGTGATCAAAACTGCTGGTTTTCCATGATTCTGCGCTATGGCATGAGGCACATTCGCTTCCGTTTTTCCCCTTGTGGGTGTCGTCCTTAAGATGACAGTCGATGCATTTTCCTGCTATTCCGCGAAAATGTGTTGGCGTCTTATGGCATCCCAGACATGCAGCATCGCGATGCTTCCCAATCAGCGGGAAACGGGTTTTGGCATGATCAAAGCCTCGCGACGGCTTCCACGCCTGCGGCTGATGACAAGCTTTGCAATCATTCCCCAGGCTACCTTTATGCATGTCATCGGATTGATGGCACCCGAAGCATTGCGTGGGGGCGCCACGAAACACGTTCGCCTGCTTGTGGCATCCCGTACATTGCGTATCCAGATGTTTTCCTGTGAGTGCGAAACCGGTCTTGCTGTGATCAAACCGCGTCTCGCGCCAGCTATTCTCACTATGACAGCTACTGCAAGCCGGCCCCATACTGCCTTTATGCACATCGTCACCCTTGTGGCAACCGACACATTCCTTCACAAGTTTTGATTGTCCCAGTGCTGGCGTATGACATGCGGCACACTTGGCAGTCGAGTGTTTCCCCCGCAAGATAAATCCCGTGTCGGCATGATTGAACCTGGCTTGCTTCCAGTCCGTGGAAGAATGGCATTTGGCACAATCACTTCCCATCGTGGCCTTATGGAAGTCATCTTTACGATGACATCCTATACATGCGGAAGGCGCATCGCGGAATTTCTTGTTAGGCAAATGGCAAAAATTGCATGTTGTCGTTTTGTGCGCGCCGAGCAGGACAAAGTCTGTCTGATCGTGACGAAAAGTCTTTGCATCAAGCTTGACGATATTGAACTGGCGACCTTTGTGTTCGGTATGGCAGGTACGACAGGCAGAGCTTGTCAAACGGCCATGAAAGCCTCGTCTGGCCTTTACATCCGACGCAATTTCCTTGTGGCAGGCCATGCATAATTTCGGTTGGGCCGCCTTGTCAAAGGTTTGATGACAAGCGGAACAGGTTGACTCGGTTTTGGCATGTGCTTGGACAACTTCCCCCGGCATCAACACGGTTTCCAATCCGGCTGCAGATGCAAAGTTGCAGAATGCAATCGACATCATCACAAGAACTTTTGCGATCATGTTCTTCATGAACATATCAATACATGTGTACGGCGATGATGTGCGCAATGACACAGAGCACAAGTATAAAAACCAGCGGGACATGCATGACATGCCAAAGCGAGAACATGCGCTCGAATGGCAAAAACTGGGCAGAACGACGCGCAGCTGAAAAATAGTCACTCAATGCATCGATGGCTTCTCTGGAAGGGGGTTCCGTGCCATTTATGGAAGCGTTTCTTGCAAATTTTATACAGCGGCGTTCTGCCATTCTGGCCCGCGCCCCGAGGCCAATTACAAGATGAGGACGCTTCCACCCGGCATTTGTGACAGTACTGGAAGCGCTTGCAAATTTTTGGAGTTCGTCAGCTAGGTATGCATTTGTCTCGTTCGCTACAAGCAACCTGGCTCGTGCATAAAGTGATGCAGCCTCGGTACGGACATCGGTCAAGCTCAACTGGCGGCCATAAAGCCCCACGTGCAGGCGCCCATATAAAAAACGGCCGATAAATCCACTGCTGGCGACGATTACCATGCACCAGAAAGCGACGGCGGCATTCAACGAACTCCAGCGAAGCGTGCAATGCAGGAGAATTAATGTAGGGCCCAACACTCCCAATACCATGTGAATGGAGAACCAGCGATTTATTTTTCCCAGATTGGCGAAAATTCTTACGCGTTTCCTCAATGGATAGAGCAGAAGAGCCAACATCATCAGCGACCCGATCAAGCCAAGGTTATAGCCAAGGTTCGAGCCTGAAGTGTAGAGACCTGACCGGGCAATGGAGTAAACAGCCGCTGCCCAAAGTAAAAGTAAAACCCATGGCACGATATTTCGTAGAACCCTGGAAATACTCGACCGCTCGGAACGGTCGGCTACGCCCGCGGCGTCGCTTTTACGGCGTTTCAAGTCGGCCGATGTCATTGCCGGCAAGTCGCCTGAATAGTTTCTGTGGGAAGTGTCAGCATGCTGAATGAGAATACTTTCCTTCAGAAAAAACTGGATAAGGTATGGTTAGGCAGCGGCATCTCAAATGGCAAGCTGCCGATTGCTTTCAAAACAAAGATACACCAAATCTTGAATGTGTCCCGATATGAGAATTAGTTTCATTTAAAGGCAAACCCAGGAAATGAATATGAATTCGGTCTATGTACTTATCTATCTGGTACCGATCGCACTAGTCGTCTTTTACTATCTGAATCGTCGCCATCACGCTGAAATCGAGCACACAAAGAAATTGAATGAGTCGGTTCAGGCGGGCATGACCGAACCACCTTCGCTGCACCCCGTGATAAATACCAGTCGTTGTATCGGCTCCGGTTCCTGCGTGAGCGCTTGCCCGGAGAGCGCGATCGGCATTATCGGTGGCAAGGCAATTCTGACTAATCCATCTGCGTGTATCGGCCATGGCGCATGCTATGCAGCCTGCCCTGTCGATGCCATTACGCTCGTTTTTGGCACAGAACGCCGAGGCATCGACATTCCCGATGTCCATCCGAATTTCGAATCCAATGTTCCCGGCTTGTTTATCGCCGGTGAACTTGGGGGCATGGGATTGATACGGAAAGCTGCCGAACAGGGGCGCCAGGCAATGGACTCCATAGCGCGGATGAAAACCGGAATCGCCGATCATGATGTAGTCATCATCGGCTGTGGTCCTGCCGGAATTTCAGCTGGGCTGGGCGCTATCGAAAAACAATTGCGTTACGTCTTGATTGAGCAGGAAGAAAGTCTGGGCGGTGCAATCTTTCATTACCCGCGAAACAAGGTCGCCATGACGGCGCCGGTCAATCTCCCGTTAGTTGGCAAGATGAAATTTTCGGAAGTAAGCAAGGAAAAACTGCTTGAATTTTGGCAAGACGTGGTTACTCGCACGCAACTTAAAATCAATACTGGCGAACGTATGGAATCAATCCGTCGTGAAGAAGGGATTTTTATCGTTCAGACGACACGAAAAACCTATCGCACACGCGCTGTATTGCTGGCCATAGGCCGCCGAGGCAGTCCTCGCAAGCTTGATGTCCCAGGCGAGGACCTGCCGAAAGTCGCGTATCGCGTAGCGGACCCACGGCAATATGCAAATCAAAAGGTACTGGTCGTCGGCGGTGGTGACAGTGCAGTGGAAGCGGCGATTGCCTGTTCCGAATATGCGGCAGAAGTAACACTTAGCTATAGAAGCGAAGCATTCAGCAGGCTTAAAACCAAAAATCGCGACCGGCTTGAAGATCTGCGTAAAGCGGGAAAAATAAAAGTATTGCTATCATCAACGGTTACTGCCATTCACGAAGATCGGGTAGAACTGCAGGAAAATAAGACATCACTGGTTTTAGCCAACGATGTCATTATCGTTTCCATCGGCGGCATGTTGTCCATCGATCTTCTGAAAAGCATGGGCATCCATTTTGAAACCCAGTTTGGTCAAGTTCCGAAATAGACAATTAACGCAACCGCTATTTGACCAACTGGTCAATCGTCAATTCCACCGTATCGCTTCCGTTAACGTTAACCGGCGCAGATACGGCCTGCAGATCGCCGCTTTGCGGTATTGCATTGCCCGATTTTGAAATGCGTGCCGCAATGATCACTTGCGGAAACTGCGAGAGATTCATGTTTGGCATCATTCCCATGCCGTCAGTCAATATCACTGTGGCGGGCAGCGCCGAAGCTTCAAGCTTCTGGATTGCTATCGGCATTGGCGGGCCGCTTGCTGCCTTTGCATAAATGAATAAAGTGTCGCCGGGGCTGATTTGTTTGATTCTGCTTGCAGAGAGCGTGACGTGTACTTTTATCTGCGGTCCACTCGTACCACTTGCCGCCGGCGGTACGGATGCCATGCCGGCAGTATTTGCGCTATCGGAAAGCCCGTTTGCATCCAGATGCGTTTTCGCATCGGTAATCATGCTCGTCACCGAACCAAGCACGTCCGAATCCGGGGCTAATTGAATTCGAATTTTTTCCCATGACGTAATGGCATCCTGATATTTTCCGGCCTGATAATCACTCATGCCATACAACCACAGCGCATCTTGATTGAGGGGATCTTTTTTCAAGACGTTCTTGATCATTTCCAGCGGCTTGCCGTCAATCCGTCTTGTCGGATTCATCAGGGCAAGCGCCTCGGCATACGCAACTTCGATTTCGGGTCGCTCCGGTGCCATGGCATAGGCTTTTCCGAGGGCATCCTTTGCCTCGCCATTCCGATCCATTGACTTGTAGGCACGACCTAACAACAACCAGCCATCGACATCATCAGGATTTTTTTCAAGTTTTTTCGTAAGGCTGTCAATTGCTTTCGTCATGTCCATGCCCGGCATGACCGCAGCTGCAGGCTTTTCTGCCGCCGAGCTGGTCATGGCAGTTGGACTCGGACTTTGCGACAAGGCATCAGGCTGGCCTATGGATCTATACAAGATGAAGGCTGCCACCGGAAAAAGAATCACGACACAGGCGATAACCAGTTTCGTCGATGACGCCACCTGGGTTTTGCCCTCTGTATTTTCAGCATTGCTTTCCGAAATCTGCGCGGATTTTAGGTCAAACTCTTCCTGAGTTATGACACCGGCATCGAGCGCCTGTTTAAGTGCCTTGGTTTGCCGGGATGCAATTCCACCATCTCCGGTTTTCAACTCTCTGAACACCGGGAAAAACAAAAAAGCCAGAGTGGCCACCAGTATAAAAATGCCAATTACAATAAATAGAGTCACTGCCAATCTCCTTTGATCGGATCTTCAACCGGCTCGACAATCGCCTTGGAACTCCGCTTGCGAACTATGCGGGTCAATAAAAATGCTCCGCCCAATAACAAAACAAACGGGCCGAACCACAATAGCCAGGTTCTGGGTTTCACCGGCGGGCTGTACAAAATAAAATCACCGTATCGACTCGTCATGTAATCTTTTATCTCGGCATCGGTCTTGCCTTCCCGCATTTGTGATATCACATCATGGCGCAAGTCTTGCGCCAATCCGGCAGTGGAGTCGGCAATATTCTCATTCTGACAGACCAGGCAGCGTAATTCCCTGGCAAGAGTCTGAAAACGGACCTCCTCTTTTCCGTCCTTGAATTCAATGGGGTCAATCGCAAAAGCGGTGCCGACCACTCCAACGTAAACAATAAAAAGCAATATGAACCTTTTCATTGTGCTTTCTCCTGCTTCATCTTCTCGAGCAAGGGCAAAAATTTATCGCGGATAGTATCCGGTGTAATCGCGCCGATATGCTTGTAGCGAATTACGCCTTTGGCATCAACGAGAAACGACTCTGGTGCACCATAGACACCAAAATCTATGGCGACCTTTCCAGCCTCGTCTGCAATCACGACATCGTAGGGATTACCGAACTGCTGCAGCCAAAGCTTGGCATCATTCGGGTCATCCTTGTAATCAAATCCGACAATGGTGATGCCCAAAGCCTTTCCCTGTGACATCAATACCGGATTTTCTTCACGGCAGACAAAACACCAACTTGCAAAAACATGAAGCAAATACGGCTTACCGGCGAGAGATTTGCTATCCAGAAACACTTCCGGCGTGTACAAATGAGGAAGCGAAAATTCCGGCGCAGGCTTGCCAATCAGTGGCGATGGCACTTCGTTAATATCATGTCCCTTGATGTACCAGATTCCAAAACCTAGCAATGCAAACAACACGCTGAAAGCGAGTAAGGGCAGAATGCGTGCATTCATACATTCACCGGATCGCTTGCAGACTTGTCCATACCAACCGGCTTTTCATCTTCGGCCCCTTTTCCCAACAATTTGCGAAATCTGGCGTCAGTCGCGGCAACAAAGCCACCAAGAACCATGAACAAGGCACCAAGCCATATCCATCGGATAAACGGCTTTACATAGACTCGCACCGACCACGAACCATCGGCACCCAGCGGTTCCCCCAAAGCAATATATAGATCGCGCGTTATACCCGGATCAATCGCTGATTCGGTTTGCACGTTAGAGCCCTGCGAGTACTGTCTTTTTTGTGGATGCAACTTTGCGACTTCCTTGCCATTGCGTAACACGGTTATGTCACCTTCATCAGCAATATAGTTCGGCCCTTCCACCCGTTTTACTTCATTGAAAAGGAACTGATAATTTCCCATTACCACGGCCTTGCTGGGTTCCATTCGCAGATCTTTTTCCACACTGGTCGCTTCAGTAATCAAGACACCAGTGAAGAATACGGCAACGCCAAAATGCGCAAAAATCATGCCCAGCATTTCCGGGGTATATCTTCGGCCACGTGGCTGTTGTCGCCAGCGTAAATACGCAAAAAGAAGTATCCCGAGGCCCACCCACAATGAAGCGGCCACGCCAAGTAACGCTTTCCAGGACAATTCACGACCAAGCATCCATGCGAGCAAGACCGACAATGCGGTAACAATCAAAACAGGCCGCAGACGTTTTCCCGCAGACTTCAAGTTACCGGAAGTCCAGTTGATGAAAGGTCCCAAAGGCAACAACAGCCCAATCGGAATCATCATGATCAAAAACATGACGCCGAAATACGGCGCGCCTACCGATATTCTTCCAAGATTCAATGCCTCGCCGATCAATGGATAAAGAGTACCCAGCAACACCATCGCGGCCGCGGAGACAAGCACAAGATTATTGGCGAGCAAAAACGACTCTCTAGAGACAGGAGCAAATGGCTGTCCTGCAGATACCTTTGGGGCACGTATGGAGTACAAGAGCAAAGAGCCGCCGACTACAACACCAAGGAACACGAGAATGAACATTCCCCGCTCCGGATCACTGGCAAATGCGTGGACGGAGGTGAGCACGCCCGAGCGAACCAGAAATGTGCCCAGCAAGCTAAATGAAAATGCAAAAATCGCCAGTAGCATTGTCCAAGCCCGGAAGCTGCCACGCTTTTCAGTGACAGCTTGCGAATGAATCAACGCAGTGCCAACGAGCCAGGGCATGAAGGATGCATTTTCTACCGGATCCCAAAACCACCAGCCGCCCCAGCCTAATTCGTAATAGGCCCACCAACTTCCCAATGCAATACCCAGCGTCAGGAAGGCCCATGCGACATTCGTCCAAGGACGCGACCATCGAACCCATTGCTGGTTGACCTCGCCACCCAGCAAAGCGGCAATGGCAAATGCAAAAGCAACCGAGAAACCGACATAGCCGGTGTACAACATCGGCGGATGAATGATTAACCCCGGATCCTGCAACAAGGGGTTGAGGTCATTCCCGTCCATCACTGCCGGCAAGAGGCGAGCGAAAGGATTAGACGTCAGTGCAGTAAACAGCAAGAACCCCAGGCTTACCAAGCCCAGTACAGCCAGAACACGTGAAATAAATACGGCAGGCAACTTCTTGCTGAAAATGGCAACGGCTACCGTCCAGATATTCAGAATCAATATCCAGAGGAGCAAAGATCCTTCATGTGCACCCCATATCGCCGAAATGCGGTAATACCAAGGCAACCTTAAATTTGAATTTTGGGCAACGTAAGTCACCGAGAAATCCTGGTTCAAGAGCAGGTAGCCCAGAATGACGAAAGCGGCAGTGACAAAAAAAGCCTGACACATCACAGCAGGCCGGGCTATTCCCATGAGAACTGTATTATTTTGATAGGCACCAATCATCGGGACAACGCCCTGGATTGCAGATATTAATAACGCCAGGATTAGCGCAAATTGACCCAATTCTGCAATCATTTATTTCTCCACATGTCTACCGACAATTATCTGTTGGATACCTTGAAATCAATTGGCCTGCAAAGAAATCTTCGGCATGAAATCATCGTATTTTTTTGCAGGCATACATAATCACATGAGTACGAAAACCCTTGGCTTTTATAGCTTGCACTGATCTGACCATATCAAAAAACAAAACACTTCCATGTTAATTTTTTGATATGCCTCATATAAAAATTCACGCACAGGCAAAGGCACAACCGGAGTCTTGCACATTGTCGGTTGAGTTAATGATGATGAGTATCAATCAAGGTGCAAATCGAAAAATGGAACCGTTCATACTGCGGTTCGTGAGGCACTCCAAACATCGACCAATGATTGTGCGTTCTTTGAGTATCGACGAGGCATAAGTTCAACCAGACGATTGAGCATTCTCTGGATGCCGCCGAAGAAGTCGAAAAGTGGTGGGTCGTGAAGGATTTGAACCTTCGACCAAACGATTGAGCGTTCTTTGGATACCGCTGAAGAATAAAAGTGGTGGGTCGTGAAGGATTCGAACCTTTGACCAAAAGATTGAGCGTTCTTTGGATACCGCTGAAGAATAAAAGTGGTGGGTCGTGAAGGATTCGAACCTTCGACCAAACGATTGAGCGTTCTTTGGATACCGCTGAAGAATAAAAGTGGTGGGTCGTGAAGGATTCGAACCTTCGACCAAAAGATTAAAAGTCTTCTGCTCTACCGACTGAGCTAACGACCCACTTAAATCGACAGTGCCTGGGCACTTGTAAAATCGCGTTTGCCTTTATGCGCCTTGAAACGGGCGGTGCAAACAAGAGCGCGAATTTTAGGCAAAATCCGGGCCTAGAGCAAGTAATAATTACTCTAAAGCCCCACATCCTTGTACATGGCGCTAAACGTAGCGTGTCGGGTCTGCAATTCCGGCGTCTTCAAAGCCTGCAGCGCGCAAACGGCAGGCATCGCAACGACCGCAAGCACGACCGTGCTCATCGGCCTGGTAGCAGGAAACCGTGCGCGAAAAATCGACACCGAGGCGAATACCTTCACGCGCAATATCCGCCTTGCTCATTGAAATCAATGGCGCATGAACACGTAGGCCTGCGCCTTCCACGCCTGCTTTCGTAGCAAGGTTGGCAAGATTCTGGAAGGCCGCAAGAAATTCGGGCCGGCAATCGGGGTAGCCTGAATAGTCCACCGCATTGATGCCGCAGAAAATATCGTTGGCGCCCAATACTTCCGCCCAACCCAGCGCAATCGACAGCATGATGGTGTTCCGTGCCGGCACATACGTCACCGGTATTCCTTCGGTCGCCGATTCCGGAACGGCAATATCCGAGGTCAATGCAGATCCGCCAATACTACGAAGATCCACCACGACTGTTTTATGTAATGCCGCTCCCTGCAACTTTGCAAGCTCGTTGGCTGCATCCAGTTCGGCGCTGTGGCGCTGGCCATAGCTGACGCTGAGCGCATGACAAAGAAAACCCTGCTGTTTCGCGATTGCCATCGTGACGGCAGAATCCATTCCGCCTGAAACCAGGATCACTGCTTTTTTAATATTCGTCGACATCTTTCCAGGTTCCTAACGTCCGGTTTCTTCGCCCCACAATTGCTTGTGCAATTGCATTTGAAAACGTACCGGCAACTTGTCGGCCAAAAGCCATTCGGCAAGATCACGCGGTTTTATTTCGGTATAGCTTGGCGAGAACAAAACCTCGCAACGATCGGCCAGACCATGTTCGATCAGCATCGATTTCGCCCATTCATAATCAACAGGACTGCAAATGACGAATTTAATCTGGTCATGCCGGGTCAACAGGGGAATATTTTCCAGACGGTTTCGATGCTGCTCTTTCGAGTCGGGTGTTTTCAGGTCCATCACGCGACTGACGCGCGGGTCCACATCGCCAATATCGATTGCTCCGGATGTTTCCAGGGAAACTTCGTAGCCGGCATCACAGAGTTTCCTGAGCAGGCTGATACAGCGCTTTTGCGAGAGCGGCTCGCCACCGGTAACGCAAACATGTTTGGCGCCATGTCTGGCCACTTCGGCAAGAATATCGTCGATGTTCCACCAGTCACCACCATAGAATGAATAGGCGGTATCACAATACTGGCAACGTAGCGGGCAACCGGTAAGACGAATGAATACGGTGGGCCAGCCAACAGTACGCGCCTCACCCTGTACCGATAAAAAAATCTCCGTCAGTTTAAGACGTTCCTGGGCACCGGCTTCCACAATGCTTATTGTCCAAGATTCATGGCGCGCAATTGGCTTTGTGCAAAGCGCGCAGCGTCACTCATTGGATATAGGCGAAGAACTTCATTGAAGGTATTCCGGGCTCGATCTTTCTGACCCAGCTGCGCCTGGCAATAACCGAGTTTGAGCATGCCGTCCGGCACCTTGCCGGAATCCGGAAATTGCGACAACAAGCCTTCGAAACTTTGCCGGGCAATCTCGTAATTCTGCGTGACGTAATAGCTTTCACCGAGCCAATACCAGGCATTCGGGGCCAGCTGCGCTTGCGGATAGGTATCAATAAAAGTTTTGAATAAGCGAGCCGACTCGACGTAGTCTTTCTGTTTCAATGCTTCGAAGGCGACGCCGTAGGCCGCTTCTTCGTTTGCCGGATCGGTGGCAACGGGATTACCGGAATTGTTCGTACTCTGCGAAACCGCCGGCTTTACGGCAGGCTTGCTGACGTTCGGTCTTGCAGTTGCTGTTGCTGTTGCCGGCGCCGGATTTGCCGGAACACCGGTGGTTTCGAACTTGCCGATCCGTGAATCAAGATCGATATATTGAACGCGGTTTCTTTCTTTCAGTTGTGCATTTTCGTTTTGCAGGGTTTCCACCTGGTCACGCAGTGCTTTCATTTCCGACTGCAATTGCGTCAACCGATTCAACAGCTCGACATTCGCCTGGCTTGCGCCCTGTGTCTGCGAGGAAGTTTTCTGTTCCAGCGCGGCCACGCGTTCGGCCAGACTTTGCTTTTGGGCCCAGGCACTACCGGTGGCCAATAAGGCCACCAGCAGGAAACAGATGCGAACTGTCGAAATAGACTTCATGCTTATTTGCTTGAGTAGCTGATTTCAACGCGACGATTCTTGGACCAGCAATCTTCAGTGGAATCCAGACAGGTCGGACGTTCTTCACCGAGACTGGTGACAGTGATCTGGGAACCGGAACCGCCACTGCCCTGCACTGCAGCAGAGACTGCGTTGCCACGACGCTCACCCAGTGCCACGTTGTATTCGCGGGTACCGCGTTCATCGGCATGACCTTCGAGTGTCATGCGTGCGCTTGGGCGGTCACGCAGATATTTTGCATGACAGGCAATCGCCGCCTGAAATTCAGGCTTCAGACCATCCTGGTCAAAATCGAAATACACCACGCGCTGGCGCAGGCATTCATCGGTATCGAGATCTTCCGGACCATAAAGACCATCGTCTGCCATCGGATTGGTTTGTGCTCCGTTGTCGGCACCAGAATTGTTATTGGTATTGGTGTTGTCATCGGGCTTCACTTTCTTGGTGCAGGCACCCAAAGCGAGGCAGACAGCCAGTGCAACTAAAACACGCGCGGTGGTTTTCATGGTAAATCCCCTTTTCAAGGTTATGTGGTGGCGTTATTAGATGATATTCAGTTTGGTCTTCAGTTTAATCTGCTTTGTGTCATTTTTGCCTGAATGGTCCCCAAGCAGGTTCGCGCACATCGCCATCTGCCAGCACGATTCTCTGACGCACCCGCCCATCGGCCGAGACTGCGTACAAGACACCACGACGGCCTTCCTTGTTAGCATAAAGCAACATGCTGGCGTTCGGTGCAAAGCTCGGCGACTCGTCGAGGTTGCCGGGCGACAGCGACTGCCAGCTGCCAGAGGCTACATCAAGAATACTCACCCGATAGACACTGCCTTTGCCCTGAGCGGAAGCTATGCGTTTTCCATCGTAGGACACACTGGCCTTGGCATTTGAATCTCCCGAGAAGCTCAGGCGGCGTGGTTCTCCGCCATTGGCGGAAACCTGATAAAGCTGCGGGCGTCCGCCGCGGTCGGAAGTAAAGATCAATGACTGGCCATCTGCAGACCAGACCGCTTCGGTATCGATGGAGTAATGGTTGGTCACTTGGGTAAGGCTGCGGCTGGCCAGATCCATCACGTAGATTTCGGGGTTACCGGATTTTGACAAGGTCATTGCCATACGGCGGCCATCAGGCGAAAACGATGGTGCGCCATTAATGCCCTTGAAGCTTGCCACCATTTCACGGGCGCCGGTATTGAGCTCCTGGATATAAATGGTCGAATTGCCACGCTCGAAACTGACATAAGCCAGTTTGCGGCCATCGGGACTCCATGCCGGTGAGAGCAATGGTTCGGAATAGGTCACGACGTTTTGCGGATTCATGCCGTCGGAATCGGCCACCATCAGCGAATACTTGATGTTCTTGCCGACGCCGTTTGCGGTGACATAGGCGATACGAGTCCAGAAGGCGCCGCGCACGCCGAGAATTTTTTCATAGATTTGATCGGCGATCTGGTGCGAGACATCCCGCAGGCCTTTTGCACGGCTAGTCAGGGACAAGCCCAGCATCCTCTCCTGTTTGGCGACGTCATAGAGTTCGTATTCGATGCGATAGCTGCCTTGCGCATCGTCGAGCACACGGCCAACGACCAGAAAATCCTGCTTGGCCAATCGCCAGTCATTGAACTTGACCTCGCTGCCGCGCGTCGGGCGGGCGATCAAACCGGTTTCCGGCATCGAACGAAATTGACCCGAGCGATTCAAGTCGGCCCGGATGATGTCGGACACCTGCAATTCGGGTGCCGCGAGCTTGCCCTGATAGGCCATGGGCACCACGGCAATGGGTAAGGAGCCTTCATTGCCCGAGATGACGCCAAGATCAAGAACCTGTGCCGACAAGGGCGCCGCCATGAAAAGGCAGAGACACATCAGGCGTTGGAAGAAATTTTTCATGGTTTTTATTTCTCGCATTGCTCGGAGGGGTAGCAAAGTGTAAAGGTTTGACGCCGCTGGAACACCGGCTCAAAGCCATAATACGGTAGTGGCGTCAGGCGGACCGCACGTTCGGCACGATCACGTGCCTCGGGCGGAAAAGGACAGCTGATGAAAGTCACGTCGATCACTTCGCCGCCCGGTGCCTGGGTGAATTCAACCTGGCAACGCTGCAAGGGTTCCGCGCCGTCATGACGCCAATTGCTTTCTATGGTTGCCTTGATGGCGGCCTTGTAGCGCGCCAGCAAATCATTTTTGGCGTTTGGATTGCCGCTAGCGGCTACCTGAGGCCCCGGTGTAGGTCTGGCAGTATCGCTGGACTGCACATCCTGTAATTGTTGCAGGCGTTGCTCTTCCATTTTCGTACGCGAAGCCTGTGCTTTCTGCGCCAGACGTATCGCTTCCAGTTGCGCAATCTGCTGCTCGCGCAACCGTTGCTTGTTTTCCGCCTGCTGCTGTTTTACGACATCGTCGGTCAAATCGATTTGCGCCTGGCGCCTGCGCGCTTCACGTTCAGCAATGATTTGCTCTTCGGTTTTTTGAATTGCCAGTTTGCTGATGCTGTCCTGATCTATGGTATCGGGATCGATTACCGGCGCTTGTGCTTGCGTCTGCTGGGGAGTTTCCGACGTTTGCGGATTGGGTTCGGGCTTTGACTGCACCGGCGTTGCAGGTTTTGGTGGTAGCGCAGCTTCCGAATCACGGATCGATTTCTGCACGCGCTTTATGTCGGCGGCGCTAATCATCACGGAGGCTTGTACCGGTTCGCCTTTCGCCTCGGGCATGACGGCTGTTTCGGACAACCATCCGCTCACGATGAAAACAAACAACAACGCCGCATGCAAACACACGGCAATAATGAAACCAACGAGGGTGTCATTGGTTCTTTGCATTACTTGCCTTTACCCGGCTGGCTCATCATGCCCACGCGCGCCACTTTTGCCTGTTGCAAAAGCACCATCGCACGGTAAACGGCACTGTAGCTGGCATCGTTATCGCCAGCCACGAATACGGTCAGGTCCTTGTTGGATTGCGTCAGCTGCTCGATGCGCGCAGACAAGGTCGCGGCATTCACGGCTTCACTCGGACTATCGCCCACGGCAATTCGGTAGTTTCCGTTGATATCCACAGACACAATGATCGGCTTCTTGTCGGTGTTGATGGATTTCGCATTGGAATCAGGAAGATCGACATCGACACCCAAATTCAACAAGGGAGCCGTCGCCATGAAAATGATCAGCAATACCAGCATCACGTCGATGTAAGGCACGACATTGATTTCGGCCTTCAACTTGCGACGTTTGCGGTGACGGGTAGAAAATGCGGTACTCATGGCGAATTCCTTAACGACCCGCTGAAAATATTGGGGTTAATCGCAGATTATTCGGACCCAGAGGTCCTGTTGCATCAATCAACATGCGTCTGTCTTTGCAGGATGGACGAAAATTCTTCGGCAAAGCTTTCATAACGCACGCTGAGTCTTTCGACACGCGTGGCATAACGGTTATAGGCCCACACTGCGGGAATCGCGACGAACAGACCGATCGCCGTGGCAAGCAGTGCTTCGGAAATACCGGGTGCAACCGCGTCGATGGTGTTTTGCTTGTTGACGACAATGCCATGGAAAGTAACCATGATGCCGAACACCGTACCGACCAGACCGACGTAAGGCGCAGTCGAGCCGACATTGGCCAGCATTTCGAGATTGTGTTCAAGAGCGTCCACTTCACGCGCCAACGTGGCACGCATCGCACGCTGTGCGCCTTCAAGCTGCACGCGGGCATCGACACTTTTCTTTTGCCGCAGACGGGAGAATTCCCGGAAACCCGATTCAAAAATGGCCTCAAGACCCGACACATCATGATTGCGATCGGTGGCGTCGCGATAAAGCTGCGTCAATTCGGCACCGGACCAGAAGCGGCCTTCAAAATCGTCTGCCGATTTATTGGCGCGCGCATACACGCGCATCTTCGAAAAAATAATGACCCAACTGAATACCGAAGCCAACGCGAGCAGGCCGATGATGATTTGCACAGGCAAACTGGCGTGCGAAATCAACTCCCAATAATTCAGTCCGGGGCTCGGCACCACTGCGGCTGCCGCAGCTTGCAAAGGCTCTGCCGGCAAAGCCTGCACCGGAGCTGCCGCCAGTTGCAATATCACGTTCATCGCACTCATACACTCTCCTGCATTTTTAATTTTTATTCGCGTTCTGCAACGCCTGGTTTACATGGGTCGGCAAGCCGCAGGGCTTGAAACTGCTGGCTCGAAGGCAGGCTATTTTCACGTCGGCCCTGCTCAGACAGTCCGAACCCCGCCACAGTTCCTGATGCACCCGAAAACTAGCTCGCCCCGACTCCGCAATGCGAACCGTCGCCGAAAGCGAGTCATCGAAACGGGCCGGTCGTAAAATATCCAGATACGCATCCTTGACCACCAAGATCACATCCTGTTCCTGTCGCAAATCCGTTTGCGCGATACCGCTGCAGCGAAGCCATTCGGTACGAGCCCGCTCGAAAAAATGCAGGTAGCGTGCGTGATATACCACGCCACCGGCATCGGTATCTTCCCAGTACACCCTTATAGGCCAGCTGAACGTCATGGAGTAATTGCCATTTGCGGCTTCAACATCGCCGGAACCATCATTCAAGCTCGGGCTCGATAGCCGACAAATCGGATGCCGGGCGACGCGGAGCTTTCAATCCCAGATGGATATAGGCTTTATGCGTAGCCATTCGGCCACGCGCCGTGCGGATAATAAAACCCTGCTGGATCAGAAAGGGTTCGATCACGTCTTCCAGCGTACCGCGTTCTTCCGACAAGGCTGCCGCAAGTGATTCGATACCAACCGGACCACCATCGAAATTGTCGATCATCAGGCGCAACATGCGCCGATCAATTTCATCAAAGCCCTCGGGATCGACCTTCAACATCTGCATCGCCGCCTGCGCGATGGCTGCATCGATATGTCCATTGCCTTTCACCTGCGCATAATCGCGGACGCGGCGCAGCAAGCGATTGGCGATACGCGGTGTGCCTCGCGAACGACAGGCGATTTCACTCGCACCCTCGGCATCGCAATCGATATTCAGGATCGTGGCCGAACGCCGCACGATTCGCGTCAATTCCTCGTTCGTATAGAAAGCCAGGCGTTGCACGATGCCGAAACGATCACGCAAGGGTCCGGTCAGCAAGCCGGCGCGCGTGGTCGCGCCGATCAGGGTGAACGGCGGTAAATCCAGTTTGATCGAACGGGCAGCCGGGCCTTCACCAATCATGATATCGATCTGGAAATCTTCCATCGCCGGATACAGCACTTCTTCGACCACCGGCGACAGCCGGTGGATTTCATCGATGAACAAAACATCATGCGGCTGCAAATTGGTCAGCAAGGCCGCAAGGTCGCCGGCACGTTCAATCACGGGTCCGGAAGTCGAACGGATGTTGACGCCCATTTCATTTGCAATCACGTGGCTCAGGGTGGTTTTACCCAAGCCCGGCGGACCGAAAATCAACACATGGTCAAGTGAATCGCCGCGACGCTTTGAAGCTTCGATGAAAATTTTCATCTGCTCGCGCACGGCTTCCTGGCCAAGATATTCATCCAGTTTTTTCGGACGGATACTGGCTTCCGCAATATCGTCTTCGCGGGTCGCGCTGGTGGAAATGACGCGATCATTCATCAGATGGCAACCTTCGTTCCCAGCTCTACCAGACGATCACCCGGAATGCCGAAGAATTCCGTGGCCGACGTGGCATTGCGAGACATGAACAGGAACAGCTTGTCACGCCACAGTGCCATGCCCTGATCTGCACTGGCTGTCAGTGCCTCGCGGCTGGCAAAGAAGGTCGTGTCCATCGGATCGAATGCAGGCCCCGGGATGGACCAGCGCTTGAGGGCTTTCGGCACATCGGGATCTTCCATATAGCCATAGCGCAAAGTGAGACGCGCAAAGCCATGCCCCAGATCGGTATGGGCAACCCGTTCGTTGTCATCCGCACGCGGCACGCCGAGGGTTTCCACCGAAAGAAACACATTCCGTTCGTGCAGCACTTTATTGTGTTTCAGATTATGCAGAAGTGCTGGCGGCATGTAGTCATTCGAGGGCGTCATGAAGATCGCGGTGCCGCTCACGCGGACCGGCGGATCCACCATTACGCTTTGCACGAAATGCTCGATACGCAAACTGTCGCGATTGACTTGCTCGCGCACAAGGTCACGTCCGCGGCGCCACGTGCGCATGATCGTGAACACGATCATTGTGATCGCAAACGGCACCCAGGCACCATGAAAAAACTTCACGGCATTCGCACTGAAAAGAGCGCTGTCGATCACGAAGTAAATTCCGCCAACAATGAAAATGGCCCAGCTCGGCCAGCCCCATCGAGACGATGCCAGAATCATCAGCAGCACGGTATCAATCAACATGGCGCCGGTAACCGACACACCATAGGCGGATGCCAGATTGCTGGAGGTCTTGAAGCTGACTACCAGAATCATCACAACGATCAGCAGGATTCGATTTACCCAAGGCACGTAAACCTGGCCGATGGTCTCGTCGGAAGTATGAACAAGCTTGAGCCGCGGCAGGTAACCCAGCTGCACGGCTTGGCGTGCCAGCGAGAACGCGCCGGAAATAACCGCTTGCGATGCAATCACGGTGGCCAGCATGGCGAGGCCAATCGCGGGATACAGCAGGACATCGGGCACCATGTGATAAAACGGATTGGCAACCGCTTCCGGATTCGCCAACACCAAAGCACCCTGCCCGAAATAATTCAGCAGCAGACAGGGCATCACGAAACCAAGCCAGGCGTAACGAATGGGAATGCGACCAAAATGGCCCATGTCGGCATACAGCGCTTCGCCGCCGGTTACCGCGAGTACGACGGCGCCGAGTGCGAGCCAGGCTGTCTTGCCGTGTTCGATAAAAAAATTCACCGCATAATGCGGACTCAGGGCCTGCAGGATGACCGGATTTTTGATGATCTGCACGAAACCAAGCACGGCCAGCACCACAAACCACAGAATCATTACCGGGCCGAACATTTTACCGACTTTATCGGTACCCCGCCGCTGAACGGCGAACAAGACCAGCAGCACGGCAATCGAAATCGGTACGACATAGGGTTTGAAAGCGGGTGTGGCGACCTCAAAACCTTCCGCTGCCGACAGCACCGACATGGCCGGCGTAATCACGGCATCGCCGAAAAACAAGGCTGTCCCCAAAATACTCAGAATGCCGACGGTATAGGTGAGTGGCGATGCTATCGGCAGATTGCGCCTGACCACGGTCATCAAAGCAAGAATACCGCCCTCGCCCCGGTTGTCCGCACGCATCACCACCATCACGTACTTAATCGTGACAATAAGCAGCATGGCCCAAAAGACCAGGCTCAGGATGCCGAATACGTTATCTCGATCAGGATGCAGGCCATAGGCATGGCCAAAGGCTTCCTTAATCGTGTAGAGCGGACTGGTACCGATATCGCCAAATACCACGCCGATCGCGCCCATGACCAAGGGCGCCAGTTTTTTCGAGCCGTGCCCATCTTCAATTTGTGACATTGATTTTTCCAGACAACCTAGCTGCGAAGTGCGGATTTTAGCGCTTTTCGGATGATATCTTCAGCCGAATCACCGGTTTCCGCGATTTTGACCATTTTGCTGATTTCGGCCGGCTTGTAGCCCAGCTGTTGCAGGGCAATGCTGGCCTCGCTGACAGGATCGGCCGGAATATCCCGGCTGCCTGAAAACAGTATTGACCCGCTGATCAAATCGGCCGCACGATCACGCAATTCCACCACGATGCGCTCGGCCGTTTTCTTGCCGATACCCGGGATGCGGCAAAGAGCCGTGACATCACCGCTTTGCACCAGACGAGCAAACTCATCGACGCTGGAGCCCGACAAAACCGCGAGCGCGATTTTTGCGCCGATACCCGAAACTTTCTGGACTTCGCGAAAAAGCCGGCGCTCGTGCTCGCGCATGAAACCGTAAAGGGCAACCGAATCTTCCTTCACCGCATAATGGGTAAACAGGAATACTTCACGGCCCAGTTCCGGCAGATCATAAAAAGTGGACATCGGTGCTTCGAGTTCATAACCGACGCCTTGAACGTCTATCACCAGCCAGGGCGGTGATTTATGGATCAAAATCCCTTTCAAGCGACCAATCATTTGCGTCTCCATAATTGCTGTGCGCTAACGCCCACCCGATTTACCGCCGCACGCAAATGGGCATGCGTCAATGCAACGCCCAGCGCATCGGCAGCATCAGCCTGCAGTTTTCCGTGCAGGTTCAACATGATGCCTACCATATGCTGCACCTGTACTTTATCCGCCCCGCCCTTGCCAACCACGGCGAGTTTGATTTCTTTCGCCGCATATTCGTGTATAGGCAAATCCCGCATCACGGCGGCGCACATCGCGGCGCCACGGGCCTGCCCCAGCTTCAGGGCGGAATCGGGATTCTTCGCCATGAACACTTTTTCGATCGCGACTTCTTCGGGTTTGTATTTTTCGATGATCGCACCCAACTCATCGAGCAGTATTTTCAGGCGCTTCGGAAAATCGTCGGCGCCAAGCAAAACAATCGGTGCATGGAACACATGCACGCAGCGTCCGGTGGCATCGGAATCGACAATGCCGACACCGGTGCGTTGCGAGCCAGGGTCGATACCGAGGATGCGGGTCATGCAATGGTACTCGGCTTACGAATAAGCATCTTCACCCAATTCGGCATTCGAATAGACGTTCTGCACATCGTCCAGGTCTTCAAGCATGCTTAGCATCTTGACGACTTGTTTGGCGACATCGCCTTCGACGGCGATATCGTTGTCGGCACGCATGGTGACTTCCGCTTCGATGTATTTCAGCGAAGCGGCATCCATGGCGGTTTTAACCGATTCAAAATTTTCCGGCGTGGCGATGACGTCGAT
>Ga0209277_10000433_pt1 | contig 21367 bp, 19 predicted proteins | sample JI81AbrownDNA_FD_187503 | JGI IMG/M metagenome (GOLD analysis project Ga0209277, IMG submission 187503) | Wastewater effluent complex algal communities from Wisconsin, to seasonally profile nutrient transformation and Carbon sequestration -... | ecosystem: Engineered > WWTP > Effluent > Algae... | reverse complement strand
TGCAATAAAAAAGAAAGAATTTGAATTTTATTTTTACACCATTTTCGCCATTCTCTCGCATAACGCTTTTTTTTGTAAATACCTAAAATTGGGTAGATGGATACGTTTTTTGTAATCCGATCTACCCAATTTTAGGTAGATGGAATGGAGAAAAATTGGAAATTCTAGTTATGGAAATGGTTTCATTGAGTAGTAAAAAGGTAAATGGTGATTAGCTGCTGAGTTAGTAAACGGAGGAAAAGGGAAGTTAGAATAACTGCTAATCTAAATTTTTTAGAATTTGAGCAGTATGAAAGATTGCGGCTATTTCTATTCTAGAGATTGCTTCGCTATACTCGCAATGGCTTTCTCTAACATTAATAATGAGTTTGTGTAAGTGACCAAAGTCTCTTCAAAAACTAAATGCGGGATACTTTTGCAACATTAGCCATTCCTCTATCAATTTCCAAAATGGTCGCGACCATTTTTAAATTTAGAAACGACCAAATTATAATTTAGAAACGGCCAAATTTCAAAAAGTTCCCGACCATTATACTCCGACTCCGCGGACTTTTATACCCATTGGCCGCGGCCAAATGTTTCATTGGAACCGGCCATTTTTTAATTTGGTCGCGACCAAATTCTAATTTGGAAACGGCCATTTTTTAAAAAGCTCACCAACGAAAGTAACGAAAGGCTTTTAGTATTTAAAGTTTTTTAATTCTTCTTCGGTTAGGCGATCAAAGGTTTGACCGCATTTTTTGCATTTGAATTCGAGGGAGATGGGGACAGCAGATACTCCAAAGAGCAGAAGAAAAATAGACATTTTAGAATACTTTCTAATTTCTTCTGCATCCAAAGATGCTCTATCGGTTCCGCAGTTACAGGTAGGATTAGCCATTAGAACTTAGGAAACCCTAATATGGGCTTTATTCTTGTATAAATATCAATAACACTAAACGAGAATAGTATCAGTAGAAAGAAAAATCCTGATCCAAAAATAACCTTGTTCATTGCATTGTCATACTTCAAATGCATAAAGAACAATAAAACGAAACTTGCTTTGATCGTTGCGACGAACATGGCAATCACAGTATTCCAAGGTCCGAAATCTAGCTGTGCTACTCCAACAGTAATGATAGTTCCTATAGCTAAAATAGCTAAAACGCCCGCGTAGACAGAAATTGGAATTATATGGTGGCCATGTTCTTCGCTCTTATCTATTTTTTTTTTTCCGAATGTTCCGTCTTCGATTGAATCAATGGTTCTCTGCACATTTTCTAAGGCGGGAACCATCGGTCTAATCATTGGAGAATCACCTTTATCCTTGATAAGAGCTTTAATCAAGCCTTTCTCAACGATTTGAGCATAAAGACTTCCAAGAATTGCTGCTAATTCTAAGTTCACAATAATCCCCGGTGCAAGTCCTAAACCAAACAAAGGAACTAAAACACAAACACAAGCAATAAAATACAAAGCGTAATTTACAAATTCTTCCATAGTAATTTCCTCATTAACCTACTAAATATAAAAGTGGGAACAAATAAATCCAGATTAAGTCTACAATATGCCAGAATAAACCAACGCCTTCTACAGGAGTGTAATATTCTGAGCCAAAGTCACCCTTTGCTGTTCTAATCATTACCCAAAAAATTAAACAAGCCCCTATGATCACATGAAAACCATGAAGACCTGTCATTACAAAGTAAAATCCAAAGTATAAGGGAGCAATCTTTTTTAATGCAGCAATATCAATTTCTTGATAAGATGAAGATGTCGCTTGCATATTCGTAGCAAAGTCTGCTACCTTTTGCACAAATTCAGGATTATTAAAATACTTACCCGGAACAAGTCCAAGATGAATCTTATGATTGTATTCAAAGAACTTAACAGTCATAAATCCAATTGCACAAAGAATTGTCAGCGCAAGACTGATCACAGCCTTCTTACGCTCATTCTTTTGGTTGAAGTAAATTCCCAAAGCCATTGTAAAGGAACTAGTAATAAGAAGGAATGTATTAATCGTTCCCATCTTCACGTCCAGATAAGAACTTCCAACGTGAAACACAGGCGCATATAGTGACTTGTAAATCAAATACGCTACGAACAATCCACCGAACATTAGAATTTCGGTAACCATAAACAGCCAAATACCCTGCTTGGCTGAAGAATATTGATGCTCAGCACTGTCAAAGTGGTGAGCGTGATGAAAATGGGATTCTGTTTTAACGGTACTCATAGGGACCTACACTTACTACTGGAGTTTTTTCAAAATTTTCATGGTGAGGAGGAGAAGTAGCTAACCACTCTAAAGTAGTTCCGCCCCAAGGATTATTAGAAGCTTTTTCGCCTCTCAAAAGTCCATCTATGATTGCATAAAGAGCAATTAAAAATCCAAATCCAATGAGCCAAGATCCAACTGTAGAGACTTGATTCAAGGATTCATATTGTGGAAGATAGTCGAAGTATCTTCTTGGCATCCCCATTGCACCTAAGATGAATTGTGGGAAGAAAGTAACATTAAAGCCAGTGAAAATAAACACCCAGGAAACTCTCGCAATGCTATCTTTACAAATCTTTCCAAACATTTTAGGAAACCAATAGAAGATTCCACCAGTAAATGCCATAAGTGTTCCACCCACCATTACATAATGGAAGTGAGCTACTACGAAATAAGTGTCGTGGAAGTGAACGTCCATTCCAAGAGTTGCAAGCCAAACACCTGTCAATCCACCAATTGTGAACAAGAACATAAATCCAATCGCAAAAAGCATCGGAGCATCTAACTTTATAGAGCCCATATACATAGTTGCAATCCAGTTAAACAATTTTATAGCAGTAGGAACTCCCACTAGCATTGTAATAATAGAGAACATGATGCCAGCAAATTCTGATTGGCTACTTACAAACATATGATGTCCCCAAACAATGAAACTTACTGCCGCAATCGCTAAGCTTGAATAAGCAATCGCAGTATAACCAAACACAGTTTTCTTAGAATAAGTAGCAATAAGCTCACTGATAATTCCCATCGCAGGAAGAACCATGATATAAACAGCAGGATGGGAATAGAACCAGAAGAAATGTTGAAATAAAACTGGATCTCCACCTAACGCAGGATCAAAAATCCCAACGCCTAATGTCTTTTCAGCAATGAGTAATAACAATGTTATCCCCAACACTGGAGTTGCTAATACTTGAATAATCGCAGTCGCGTAAGTTGCCCAAACAAAAAGAGGAATCCTTGTCATTGTCTGACCCGGCGCTCTTAGTTTATGAACAGTTACGATAAAATTAAGACCGGTTAAAATAGAAGCCATCCCCATTGTGAAAGCTCCAAGCACTACAAAGATTACACCGTTTGGTTGTCTGATACTATAAGGAGTGTAAAAAGTCCATCCTGTATCCGCTCCTCCAAAAAACAAAGAAGCAAACGCAATGATCGCACCCGTCATAAATACATACCAACTAAAAAGATTTAGTCTAGGAAATGCAACGTCTTTAGCACCAAGCATAATTGGAATTAGAAAGTTACCAAAGATAGAAGGAATGCCCGGAACGATTACCATAAAGACCATAATCGCCCCATGAAAGGTCATGAGTCGATTATAAGTCCCTGGATCAATGCCAAGCGTTGGACCGGCTGTAAATAATTCCAAACGGATAAGAAGAGCAAAAATGCCCCCGATTAAAAAGAAGAAAAGAATTACGATCATATACATGATTCCAATTCTCTTATGGTCTATTGTTGTTAGCCAAGACCATAAGCCCTTCTGATGATTCAAATAATCATGACTTGTATGTGTTTCTGTATGCGCCATGTGAACTCCTACTTTAAACTCTTGATATAATCAATTAATGCCGAAACATCTTCTTCTTCGATTTGCCCTTTAAATATAGGCATCGCAGCTGGATAGTCTTTCACAATTTTAGCACCGGAATTCAAAATTGACTCACGCAAGTAAGCATCATCCGCCACCGCAGAGCTACCATCTGCGAACTCTCTTTTAGAACCAGAGAGTCCCTTCATTGTAGGACCAACGATTCTAGTTCCATTAACAGAATGACAGGCAGTGCAACCTCTTTCAGTGAAGATCTCTTTCCCCTTATCAGCCAATCCGCCACCACTTGCTTCTGGGACATAGGCCCTTACCCAAGTATCATATTCTGCTTCTGGCATTACATTTACAGTAGCAGGCATATTAGAATGCTCTAGACCACAATATTCTGTGCAGAAGACTTGGAATTGTCCTAACTTAGTTGCTTTGAACCAAAGGTATGTATAGCGTCCAGGAACAACGTCTTGCTTGTTTCTGAATCCGGGGATAAAGAAACTATGTAATACGTCACCCGAGGTCATAACCAATTTAATTGGTCTATTGAGTGGGACATTGAGCATTGCAGCATTTGCTGGCTTAGTGCTAAAAGCATATCCATTCTTATAAGTAAATCTCCAAACCCATTGTCTACCAGTTACATGAATCTCTTCCGCATTCTCAGGTGGAGTGCGATAGTCATCATAAATGAGTTTTCCCCAATAAAAAATTACCATCATGATAACGAATGGAATGAAACTCCACAAAAACTCTAAGAGATTGTTATGGGTTATGTAAGCGGTTTTATCATTTGCACTGCGGCGTTTGTACTTTACAATGAAAGCAGTCATTCCGCCAATTAAAATAATAAAAGAAATCAAACTAGAAATTAGAAGGAATATATATAGATTATCCACATTTCCTGCTAACTCAGTTCCCTCGACCGGCATAAAGGTATTAGCCAGATTAATATTCAACCAAGAATACATTTAGAATTCTCCCTTAGTAGTTGTATTTTTCATTTGTAATCTCCAAAACATAAATAAGAAAACCGCCATTATAATTACGGTAATAGCTCCGCCTAGTTTCATCAAATTGTATGCATACAAAGTGTATTTGTTCTTATTCGGATCAAATTGAAAGCAAAATAAGGCAAATTTATCAATGAAACTGCCAATTTTCCCACTTGCAGCATCGATTAAGGAAAGCTTCAATTCTCTATCCCCAAATTCAATTCCATGTAAATAGCGGGAAACTTTTCCATCAGGGGTAATAATATACGCAACGGCCGGATGAATCCATTGCTTGATAGGTGCATTCCATCTGTATCTGAATCCTACTGAATCGGCAAGCTCTTTGATCTGCGATTCTTCTCCTGTCAAGAAATGCCATCCGTCTCCAGAACGCTTTGGGTTTTCTTTTATGTAGTCCAAAACATAGGCATCTCTCTTTTTGGAAGCAAGCTCAGGAGTTTCATTGGGATCCATACTCACTGCAACAAATTCAAATTCTTTTCCGACAGTCCAATCCAAGGACTTGAACACTCTCGAAATCCCATTCAGATGAAAATTGCAAAGAGTCGGACATCGATAGTAAATGATAGTTAGAAAAACAGGTCTATCGCTAGAATTAAAAAAATCCTTCAACCTAACTAACTCGCCCTTTTCATTCTTGAATCGCAAATTCAAGTTTATCTGATTTCCATACTTCTCTACTATCTTCAAATCAACAATTTCGTTTGGAAGTTCGTTATTACTTTCCGTGTAGGCAGGGTCATAAGAATATAACGCTCCTGTGAAAAGAAAAGCTAAAAGAGTAGAAAGAATATTAATGAATTTTGATTGCATTCTCAACTTTGTTATTTGCTTTTTTCCTGCTTTACTGACGCATTGGGCTTATCTACACCAACTACCCCAGGATGAATAAAAGAAATATATACAAAAAATAGTAAATTTAGCACTAGAATAACAAGAAATGTCCAGTATCCCTGTGGATTGTGATTATCGCTCATTGTTAGGTTCCTTAAACAATTTTAAAATTTACTATACATTAATTTTACGGGCTTAAGTCAATAGGATTCGGAAAAAGAATAAAAAAAAGATGAAACTTTTTCTCAGAATAGTTATCTAAGGCGTTTTACCATAGCATAGCTCTTATTCGACACTCACTTTAACATAGAACCTATCTTCGAGCCGAGGTCGGCTTCTATCTGGCTTCTATGTCCCTTTTAGATGGCTTAAATGTTTAACGAATGCTCAATAGAGAGCCACAGGGTGACATTTTTTTAACAACTCAAATACCTTGAGATTCCCGATAGAAAATTAAGGGAATGACAATTGAAATCAATTTTGCTGTAGCCGTAAAGATTTTTGCTACAGAAATTACCGCTATTGTTTTCACGACTTTTACTTTTTGAGGTCAAATTTTTGAACAAAAATTCGACCCGCTTTTTTACTTAAATATGCTTGCCCTACTCGTTTCTAATGAAATAAAATATGCTTTTTTTTTAATAGACAGATAAAAGTATTTATAAAAAATCGATACCTACAGATAAGTATAAATAGAATAATTTATTTTCGAAGAGGAGAAAAGAATAATTTAGATTATCCTTACTAATTTAACATGAGTGGAAAAACTTTGGAAAACAAACTAATGAGAGTAATAATCGCGGATGACCATGAATTGATACGTAGAGCAATGACGGTTATCTTTCAAAAAATGCCAAACATAAAAATCGTCGGAGAAGCGGGTAACGGTGAAGAATTATTCAGCCTTTTAAAAGAAACCCCTTGCGATTTACTTTGCTTGGATGTGTATATGCCATCTTTCAACTTCTTTTCAGCTATTCCTATTTACAAAAAGCTGAATAAGAAAATGAAGATATTGGTGCTAACTTCAATGGATGATCACTTCTCTATCAAGAAGATTATCAAAGAAGACATTGATGCGATTGTGTCAAAAAGCGAACCAGCGCAAGTAATTACAGATGCTATCAACGCAGTAGAAGCAGGGAAAAGATTCTTTTCTTATGTAATTCAAGATATAATCAATAGCGAATATGTTCAGTCGCTTAGCCCAAATAAATTAATCGATGTTCTAACTCCGCAAGAAAAAAAGGTAATGTCTTTTGTTGCGAGAGGATTTAAGAACAAAGAAATTGCAAGAGAACTCAATGTTCAAGAATTTACAATTGATTTTCACAAAAAGAACATCAAAACAAAGATGAATGTTAGTTCAAATGCTGAGATTACAAAAATAGCAATAGAGCATAATTTACTCTAAACCAAATCTTAATTTGAATCATAGAAAAACCTGCCTTTACTAAAGGGCAGGTTTTTTTTTGCAAACCTAAATTGCAGCTTTGATTTTGTTCACACACCCAATGTTTAATTGCTTGTTTTTTTATTAGAATATAAGTAGTGTTTTTTTAGGAACAAACATATGAATCAAATTTCTAGAATTATCTTAGCCAAATTAGTATTACTTTTATCTTTTTTAACTTTCCCAATCCTCGCAGAAGAAGAGCAAAATCCATATATATGGATTGAATGGGAAAAAAACTCACAGGCAGTTGAATACCAACTTCAAATTGCTGACTCCGTTAAGTTTTTAGGAATTCTTTATCAAGCTAAAACAAAAGATACAACTCTACGTATCGCAACAAATCCAAATTTCCGATACGGAAGAATTGCTGCGATTGACCAATTTGGCATTCGTGGCTATTATTCAGATGTATTTGAAATTGAACAAAGAATCGTAGAGCCAAAAAAACCAATCCCCGTTCAGCCTTTGCCGGGTAACTTCCTTCCCGCAAGTCATTTAATCACTCTCGATGTAATAGAAGGAAAAGCAAAAGGTTGGTCAACCTATTACAAAATCAACGACGGCAAATGGTTCAACTACCAAGGCGGAATTCATTTGCAAAAAGAAGGATCAAATGTGATTCAATACTATTCGGAAGACAGACTAGGTAACCGTGAAAAGATGAAAACCGTAGAATATATTTTAGATTCAGAGGCTCCCCTTGCAGAGTATGTATTTACAAATACCTATATTGATCACGAAAAATTTCTTTATACAAGTCGTAACTCAAAAATTGAAATTAAAATAAAAGATTTACTGAGTGGAATAGAGTCCGCAAAAGTTTATTTAAGAACCGGAAATGATTTCAAGGAAATCGACTGGGATACAAAAGAAGGAATCTCTATTCCAGAACAGTTCTCCGATCGAACAATAGAGCTATTTATTACTACCTCGGATAGATTGGGAAATACAAAAACCTATAGCAAATTCTTTCGTCATGATATAACCCCCCCAGAAGTCCGGGCAGATATTCTTTCTTCTTTTGACGGAATCAAGCGACAAATCTATATTAGCCAAATTGAAGCCAAAGATTCCTGTTCAGGTGTTCAAAACATCTTTTACTCCATCAACGGGGGTGAATCACAAGTCTATATCGAACCTATCCGCTTTTCTGATCCAGGGGAATATGAGTTAAAGTTCTATGCTATTGACAATATGGGCAATCAATCCAGAACTCAATTTGAAGTGATGCATATACGAGATCCCCAAAAAGCAAAGAAAGCTGTTAAATAAAATTAGCTTATTGCCACGGAAGCAACTTTTGATTTTTTTGTTATTTTTGATTGTGAAAGGCAATGGAAAAAGAAAAACTGTATTCATTGAGCTTAAAGGAGCCTGAGTAGTTATGAGAATAATGTATTTTTCTGATACGTTTTTGCCTAAGGTAGATGGAGTTGCTTTATCCATTAAGAATTTTTCTGAATTACTTTCAGATAGAGGTCATGAATTTTTAATTGCCTGTCCCAAATATGGGGAAGGAGATTTTTCAAGAATGAATGATAAAATTGCCGTGGAGAGGTTTACATGCGGTTATCTCCCAAGCTATCCGGATATCAAAGTAGTTCTTCCCAATCCAGACAAAATCAAAAGACTCATTAAAGATTTTAAACCAGAAATAATTCACATCCATACACCCGGACTACTCGGTCAATATGCAATCAGCGCAGCGGAAAAATATGGTATACCCACGATTGGAACTTATCATACACTCATGGCAGAGCAAAACACATACGTATCTTTCTATCGACTCTTAAAACTAGACAAACTATTCATGAAGATCAATCGATTTGATAAAGAATTAAAACTAAAAGATCTTGTGAAAGTTCAGAAATGGGACAACTTCAATATCAGAAAAAAAATCATCTTAAAACTTTGCAACAATCTATACGATAGATGCGATCTGATTATTTCACCATCTAATCTACTCAGAGAACAACTTCTCGAATACGAAATTCAAAAACCAATTACAGTTGTTTCTAACGGAATGGATTTATCTAGATTCAAAGGAAATATTCGGGAGTTACCGGCTAATCCGAAGTTGCTTCATGTAGGAAGAATTTCTTACGAAAAAAACTGTGACGTAATCATCAATTCTTTTAAATTAATACTGAATAAACTTCCGACTGCAACTCTCACTATCATTGGAGAAGGTCCTGCAATCGCTACACTCAAGCACCAGGTAGAAAAATTAAACTTAGTTGATAAGATTTTATTCGCCGGTTTCATTGACAACTCTAAGCTCCATGAAGTCTACCCACAATATGATTTATTCTTAACTGCTTCTACAATGGAAACACAGGGACTTGTAATATTAGAATCCATTGCTTGCGGCTTACCGGCAGTTGGCGTAAAATCATTTGCTATTCCCGAACTGATTAAGGACGATAAGAATGGTTATTGTGCAGAGCCTTTTAATGCAATCGAAATTGCTGATAGATGTATAGAAATTTTAACAGACGCGGAGAAATACAAACGCTTCTCTGAAAATTCCATTAAGATAGCATCAGAACATGAACTCAACGGTTGTGTTTTAAAAATGGAAGATGTTTACGAAAGAGCGATTATTCTACACAAAGACAAAGAAAAGAAAGATCATCTTCTTAACTTATTCATGTAACGAGTCTGTCTACCAAAGGGTATTCACGTTTAAGACGAAGCGGATACGTTTGATTACATCCGCCGGGTCTATCATCTCCATACAGGCAAAATCTTTTCTGTAGCAAGTAGTGTTTCCATAAATACTACAGGGTCTACAGGGAAGATGCTCCACTTGCAAAACTCCTGAATCTTCCTGACCATAAGGACCAAATCCAGAATAAGGATGAGTAGTTCCAAAGATTCCAATAACAGGTTTTTTGAGTAATGCCATCAAGTGAATATTGGATGAGTCCATTCCTATCATCAAATCTAATTTTTCCATGATACCCAACTCTCCGCGGATACCCATCTTATCTCCTGATACTATAAAACAATTTTCTAGATCACCCTGAATTACTTTTAACTTCTTACGCTCTTCTGTGGATCCGAATAAAAATATACAGGCATTAAACTCTGTCTGAATTTGCTTCACTAAAAGAATTGATTTATACATAGGCCATTCTTTCAATTCATGTCCGGCAAAGGGTGCGAAACCTACCCAGAGTGTTTCCTTTTTTTTAAGTCCCATCCTCTTAAAAAAGTCCTGTGCATATATCTTTGAGTCAGCATCAACATTGATCCAGGGTCCTCTGCGTGTAACAGCCGGAAACCCCGCATGTTCAAATACTTTTAAATATCGTTCCACTGTATGCGGTAGATTTTTTAATACTTTATTCTTCCTTTTAATTTGTTCATTCTTTTCTTTTCTACCCTTGTTTATTGTGAAGGTAGGAATCCCTCTAAGTCTATATATGAAAGAGAAAGCGCGACTTCGGAGACTGGAATGCAAATCAATGATCTTATCATAAGGTCCTAATTTTTCAAGCTCCTTATAAAACTTCCAGATTCCCATAATACCTCTGTATTTTTTGAGGTTAATGCCAATTACATTCACATTTGGCATATTAAAAAAAAAGGGCGTGAAGTTTCCGCGGGTAACAAGCGTTATTTGAACATTGGGATAATTGGCAGATATTGCAATCAGAGCAGGTGCTAAAAGTGCCACATCCCCCATTGCCGAAAATCGCATTACTAATAAATTCATTTTATGATTTTTCGTTCGCGTAAAGCGCGGGATTCAAATTCTTATCGTTATACATTTTCATTTGCCGGTATACTTTCATAAACTTTTTGCCCTGTTGCAAGTCTTCTAGCAATTCAGTTAAACAAGTAGAAAGATCTTTTCTTTGTTCCAGTAAGATAGCGAGTTTAGCTTTGCATTGATTTATATGCGACTCATCTGCATCCTTTCGTTCTGTTTGCTCTTGCATATGGTAGATTTTTAATTCTAAAATACTCATTCGATCAATGAGCCAGGCAGGAGTCTCCGAATTCATTCTGGCTCCTGACTGAATAGCAATCGCTTTATAAAGATTTAAAAAATAATCATCGAGGACTTCTACTAAATTAGTTCGCTCTTGATTGAGCGCATCAATTTGTCGCTTGAGCTTTGCAATCGCTGAATCAGCAATATCAGCCCTGCGTATCTCATCTTCTACATGCCATTGGATTGTATCTATGTGATTTTTAGAATAGAGTATATAATCCATTGAATCTTTTTTGTATGGATTGGCTGCTGGCGATAAATGGATATGCCAGTCTTGGATTGACTTTTGGAAAACGAGTAAAACATCTTCTGGTTTAAAATTCATTGCTCTGCCTGAAAAAAGGTTTTATTGATTGCTAATGGTATTTTTTTTAATCATTCTAATTTAGGCAAGTTCTAAAAAAGAACTTTGCCTAAAATAGAATCCTGCGCGATTAGCCCTAGTTCCCTAGAATCAATTCCTTCATCTCGATTGTCGGCTAATAGAAAATAGGTTTTTTCTTTCACTAGAATTTCGTCTAGATTGTCTCGCCTTGAAAACGAAGGAGCAAATGGAGAACGCTTATCGGTAAAGATAACTTTGTCTGACTCTGAAATTTGATTTCCATTTCGAAATAGCTTTTTATTTTTTAGAGAAACTCTATCACCTTTTCTTCCAACTACGCGGGCAAGCAATACACTTCCTTCTGGATTTAATTTTACTAAAACCACATCCCCAATGAGTAACTTATCTTTTTGAAATAAAAACGTTATATAAACTCGTGATCCTTTTTTGAATTCGGGATTCATGAACTCGTTTGGAATTGTATATGGAAATAAAAAGAAAAATTTTGTGATATAAACAATTGCTAGAGATAAAAGGAACGAAACAGATAATCGAATAAAAAACCGCTTAAAGAATTCTAAATGGTCAGGTAGTTGCGACTTTGATTTATAATTTTGCATGGGTAGTGAATACCAGAAATTTCTGAAAATTGAATCTAGCAAGTAAAATTAGGAAAGAGATAATTCTACAAAAATAATTTCAGGGATGACAGGAGGATCATTTTAATTTTTTATATCATTATGATTTATGAATTTAAAGGAATTCGTCCGAATATAGCAAAGTCTGCGTTCATTGCTCCGAGTGCAGAAGTCATTGGAGATGTAAAGATAGGAGAAAACACTTCGATCTGGTTTCAAACTCTAATACGTGGTGATGTAAATTATATTCGAATTGGTGACAACTGTAATATTCAAGATATGTCTCTCATACATGTGGCGCGTGACGTCTATCCAGTCAATATTGGAAATAATGTTTCACTCGGGCATCGTGTTACAATTCACGGAGCAACGCTCAAAGATTTTTCTTTTGTTGGAATGGGTGCAACTGTAATGGATGACGTTGAACTTGGCGAATACGCATTCGTTGGCGCAGGCTCTCTTGTCACTCCCGGAAAAAAAATTCCAGCAGGAGTGTTGGTGATGGGTAGTCCCGCAAAAATCATTCGAGATATAAATGAAAAAGAGCGCGAGATTATCACACGCACCGCTACCAACTATCAAAAATACAAAGACAATTATCTAAACCAGGAAACCTTTAAACTCTTACAATAAAAGCTTTGTAATATAAAAAAAATTTTATCGACACTAGACCGTTTTCTACAAATTTGTTCTAATCAAGGTGTATCAGAATGTTACGTGTAGAAAATTTAACTAGAAAATTTCAAAACAAAGTAGCCGTGAATAACATCTCCTTCTCTGTAAAACCGGGAGTCATTACCGGACTACTCGGTCCAAACGGCGCGGGCAAAACAACGACTATGCGCTTACTTACAGGCTACTTAGAACCAAGTTCAGGATCTATCTATTATGGGACTCATGCTTTCCTAGAAGATCCAATTACGATTCAGCAGAAGCTCGGCTACTTACCAGAATCCGCTCCGCTTTATCCAGAAATGCTTATAAGTGAATATCTAAATTATATGGCAGATATTCGTGGTGTGGCTACTCTTGATAAGCCATCACGAATTGAAAAGATGGTAGATATTTGTGAGCTATCTTCTCATTATAATACTCCAATTAGTTTTCTTTCGAAAGGATTTAAACAACGAGTCGCTTTAGCCGGAACATTGATTCATGATCCCGAAATAATTATTTTAGACGAGCCAACATCAGGACTTGATCCAAATCAAATTTCACATATCAGAACATTAATCAAAGGATTAGGAAAAGAAAAGACCTTGATTTTATCTACTCATATTTTACAAGAAGTGGAAGACATTTGTGATGAGGTAATCATCATTAATCAGGGAAATATTGTTGCCAATTCTTCCGTAAAGAATCTTCATTCCGGCTTCTCCGTATCCATTCAAGTTGGCGCAGAGTTAAATCAGGTGAAACCGCTATTTGCAGCACAGCCATTCTTAAGCGTAGAAGAATTCCCTGAAATAAATGAATCAGGATTTAAAGGCTATCTAGTGCATATGACTGAATTAAAGCCAGAACTAGTCTTTGCGACCCTTGCAAAATCCAGTCTACCAGTAAGAGAGCTTAAAGTATTTAAACGCTCTCTAGAATCAATCTTTGAGGAGCTAACACGTAAGTAACCATGAGAAATATAAAAACAATTTTTCGTAAAGAAGTGTCCACTTACTTCAACACACCAATAGGATATATCTTCAGTTCCTTTTTCTTACTTTTAATTTCTTTTTTATTTTTCTATGGACTCGGAGGAAATTCATTTTGGGATTTGAAAATTGCAAGTCTCGAGCAATTCTTTTCTTGGATTCCAATACTTTATATAATTTTCATTCCAGCCATTACAATGCGAATCTGGTCTGAAGAAGAAAAGTCAGGAACCATCGAAGTTTTAATGACACTACCAATCAGAGACTACGAAATTGTTATTGGAAAATTTTTATCTGCTTGGATGTTTTTAACAGTCACGATTCTTTGCACCCTACTCGCTCCCCTAACAGTGCGTATCCTAGGCGACTTAGATTTTGGTCTTGTTTTTATGGGGTATATAGGGACTATCCTCTTGGGCGGAGCTTATATAAGCATTGGATTAATCATTTCTTCTCTGACGCGAGATCAAATTTCTGCATTCATCCTTACACTACTTGCTTGCTTTCTCATGTTTATCATGGGATACCAACCCATACTCAAATTCTTTGGAAATTTTCTAGGCGGATTTATCGCGTTTCTTTCCCTCTCACAGCACTTCGAATCATTTCGAATGGGAGTATTTGATCCGAGGGATGTTTTATACTTTATTAGTTTTATTAAAGTAATTTTATTTTTAAATGTTTTTGTAATTCGAGGTAAAAAATGATAGAGTTTTTTTCTAAACTAAATAAGAATTATAAATTTATTTCCATTAGCACTTTCTTAAGCTTTTTCCTATTCAATTATCTAATCAGTGATTTCTACTGTCGTAAAGACTTATCGCGGGAAAACCGTTTTAATCTCACAGACAGCACAGAAAAAGTTTTACAAAATCTTCCTGAAAAACTTTACATTGATGCATTTTATTCTTCCGATGTTCCCGGTGAGCACAAAGCCAGACTTAGCCTCACAAGAGAGTTAATCAAAGAAATCGCAAATGTAAATCGCAAAAAAGTGGAGCTTAGATTTCATGACCCCGACTCTAATGAATCGGATAAGAAAAAAGCTACGGAAGCAGGAATCAAACCAGCTCAGTTAAATCAGCAAGAAAGAGGCTCTGTCGAAATCAAGCAAGCCTACTTTGGAATTAAACTCACTGTAGGCTCAAAGTCCACAGTAATTCCAAACGCCTATTTCGCAGAAGCGATCGAATACCAGATATTATCCTCACTTAAGAAAATGCTTAAGAAGAACAACTCCTCTACAGTTGCTATTCTTAAAACTGCCGGTGCATTTTTAGCTCCTGAACAAACACAGGGCATGGGAAAAGATACCTTTGGACTTTTTGTGCATAGAGCATTCGCTCCTGAAAATGGAGAAATCCAAGAGATCAATGTAAACTCAGAAAGCATTCCAGATGAAATTAAAACTGTATTGTGGGTAGGCTCTCCCGATTTAACGGATAAGGGCAAATACTATATAGATCAATTCCTAATGCGTGGTGGAAACCTTTTAATCTTTGCAAAGACTTTTAACTTCCAAATGGGCGGGCAAAATCAAATGGCCGCAATGATGGGTGGAGGCAACGAAGGATTAGCCCAACCGACAGCAGAAGTAGGAGCAATCAATACTTTTCTTTCTCATTATGGAATCGAAATTAAAACAGATATGATCCTTGAGCCAGATGATTCTTACGCAGTGACTTCGATCTTTCAGCAATTGACAAATCCAAATGCGGAAGCTTTCCATTATCCGCTCTGGGTTATTCCAAGAAAAGAAAGTGGAACAATCAATCCAAAGAGTCAGTTCACAAAAAATGCAAGTGCAGTTCTACTTCCATGGACATCGTCTATAGATGTAAAATCTGACAAGCAACCGGGAGCAGTATACACAACGCTAATTGAAAGCACTAAGAAGGCTGACAAGAGAGCAGAGTTTGTTATTGTAAATGAAGAAAAAGTTGCCAAACAGCCAATCAATGCGCAGAATACTAGTTTTGTGTTAGGGCTACATGTGGAAGGAAATCTAAAATCTTATTTTACAGCAGAGACTGTTCCTAAAGAGACAACGGAAGCATTTATAGACAAAACAAAGGAAGGAAAGAAAAGCCAAATCGTAGTCTTCGGAAGTCCTTATTTAATCTCAGATATGCTTGCGACTAACGACTATCTTCCCCTATTCCGCACCAACTTGAGCTTTGTATTAAACGTCATAGATATACTTGGTGGAGATACTGATATGCTTTCTCTTAGAACCAAGCAAGTTTACACTAAGAATTTAAAGGATGTAAATAAAACTGAAAAGTTCATTTATAGCTTCCTTAATATTCTGCTTCTTCCGGTAGGTATTGGAATTTATGCCTTTCTTCGTTTGAAAAAAAGAACTTCAGGTAAAAGGTAATTTTTATGAAATCTATTTTAGAATACTACAATAAAATTTTTAAATTTTGCATGAACAATGCAGCTCTTAGTCTGACAACAGTTAACATTATTTTTCTTTTACTCATATTCCTTGTAAAAGATCCATTTGGATTTAGAATCAGCAGTTACGATCAAGCATCTACTTTCTATAATACAAATTCTCCAATCACAAAAATCACCGTAGAGAAAACAAAACTTCCGGATTCAAAGTTTGAGTTAAGAAAAGGAAACGATGAATGGAGTCTTTTGGCAAAGGGAAAAACTCTTCCTGTCGATAAAGAAAAAATAGAGTCACTTCTGAAATCTCTTTCAAATGCTCGAAGGTATACTCTCGTTAGCTCTTCAAAAGAAAAAGCAGACGAGTATGGGTTTAACGAAGATGAAATTCGTATCGAAATTTTTGACAATGTTAATTCTATCGGTTACTTCCTAGTAGGCTCTGTTGCTACTTCAGACGCAAACAGTAGTCATATAAAGTGGAAAGATTCAGATGATATTTATTTAATAGAAGAAAATCTGAAAGCTGCCACCAATCGATCTGATTTTACTCATTTTCTAAATAAAAAAGTCTCTCCTGCGGGATTAACTTCAGAAGAGATAATAGGTATTACCCTCAAAAAGCCAAGTAATAATTATGAGATTAGAAAGACCAAAGCATGGAATCTTGAATCCCCCAAAAAAGGAGAAATTGCAAACGAAGACATGACCACTACTCTTTCTAAACTTTCTTCTGTTAATAGCGATGATATTTTAATAGATGAATCAGTGTTATCTAACATTGATGCAAATCCGTTCGAGTTAAGAGTAGACTTTAAAAGTAAAGATGGAATTCCAAAAAGCTATACAATTCTATCTGCCGGATTTGATAAAAGGTTAAATGCATATTACGTGCGAAAAAATAATGAGCCTATTGTATACAAACTAAGCGAGTATTCGATTAAATCAATTCTTGAATTCAAGCCTGAGACTCTAGTGAAGTAATTGATAATTATCCATTGACAAAACTTTGTTCATCAGGCGACAGTAACTTATTGCCTGATATTAAGATTTTTGGAGAAATAAATGGCTTATACTATTTGTGTTGTTGATGATGAAGAAATGAGCGAGAAAATGCTCAGCTTAATTCTCAAGATTGAGAAATACAATGTCATTTCTGCCTCGAGTGGAAAAAATGCGTTAAAGCTACTCGATCAACAAATTCCTGATTTAATTCTTCTTGATATTGATATGCCTGAGATGAGTGGTTTAGAACTTCTTTCCATTATAAAGTCAAGATCAGAGCTAAGAGAAATTCCTGTAATATTTATTAGTGCACATCAGGATATAGATACAAAGGTTGAAGGATTACGGCTCGGAGCCATTGATTTTATTTCAAAGCCTTTCCAAAATCCTGAAGTAATTACAAGAGTAAAAGTTCATCTCGAAAATAGCTTACTTCACAAGCAATTAAAGGAATTAAATAATAAGAAAAATACATTCTTTTCCATCATAGCAAAGGATATGAAAGATGATTTGGATGAAATTTTTTCAAGGATTACTTCTCTGCAAGACTTCATCAATGTGAATGACTTGAAGGCTGCGAAAGAGTCATTGGCAAAACTAAATAAATTCAATGTCGAAACAAAATCCTATCTCAAAAATTTAATCTATTGGTCTCGGCTTGAGACAAATCTAATTAAACTCACAGCAGAAAAAATCAGTTTATCGAAGATCATGAACGAAATTGTAAAAGAATACACTGAAACTATTCAATCTAGAAAAATTACTGTAGAGAGTGACTTAGCACAAAATGAAGTGTTTGCGCTCGCTGATGAATACGCAATGAAAATCATCCTCGAAAATTTATTTTCCAATGCGATTAAGTTTACAAACTATCATGAATTTATAAAAATTAAAACAACTTCCGATTCAGAGAAGATTACGATTTCAATCATAAACAAAGGAATGTTTTTTACCAAGCCTTTGCAGGAAAAAATATTCAAATTTGAATATCATATTGATAGACCTCTTGATGATGCAGAAAAAGGATCTGGACTTGGTTTAGCATTAAGTAAAGAGTTGGTAGAAAAAAATAGCGGCTTATTCTGGATTACTACAGATGGAAATATAACAGAAATTAGTTTTACTTTACCGTTGGCGAATAAAGCCTAACGACGAATTCTGTGCCTTTGTTTGGCTCACTCTTCACACCGATATATCCTTTGTGCTTATCTAAAAATTCTTTGCACAGAATTAAACCAAGCCTAGAACCTTTTTCTCCGTTCGTGCCTTGAATACTTGGTTGCTTTAGATCAATTCGAAAGAGGCTTTGCACAATGGCTTCACTCATTCCTATACCATTATCCTGAATTATAATTTCGGTGAACTCTGATTCTTCTCTGGTAGAAATTAAAATTTTGCCATTCTCATTGGTATACTTAATTGCATTTCCAATCAAATTCCGAATCACGGTATTCATCATATCAAAATCAAAGTAGGCAAATACATTTTTATCTACACTACTAGTTATGGAAATTTTTTTATTCTTAGCAGAAATAATAAACAAATTGATATTTGCTTTAATCAAATCGTGAATATTATACTTAAAGGGGTTAAATTCTATTTGCCCCTTCTGCGAGCGCGACCATACCAAAAGATTCTCTAACAAGATATAAGCATTTTTTGTAGAGGACTTGACAATTCCCATGAACTCACTGTATTCCTCTTCTGATAATTTGCTTTCTGTATTTGTAATTAATTCTAGAAGTGAATTTATGTTTCCTATCGGACCTCGCAGATCATGGGATATAATGGAAAAAAATTTATCCTTTGTTGCATTTGAATTTTTTAACTCTTCGGAAACAATTCTAAGCTCTTCGTGCGCAACTTTGTAAATATCAATATCTACATGAGTTCCAATAGCTCTAAGTGCCTCTCCTATCTCATTTCGTTCAATCACTTTTCCGTGTCCCAATATCCATTTCCATTTACCAGATTTAGTCTTCATTCGATGCTCCATCTGATAAACTTCTGTATCGCCATTCAAATGCTTTCTAAGACAATCGAATACAATTTCTCTATCCTCAGGATGTAACAACTCCTCCCATGAAGTAACGTTAGGCGAAATATCTGATAATTCATACCCAAGCATTTCAGCCCAGTAATTATCGAAAATGACTGTACCAGTTTTAATATTCCAATCCCATGTTCCTTCCTTGGCACCTTCTAAAGCAAGTTTCAATCTAGTTTCACTTTCTAGCAATAATCGCTCTGCCTCTTTGCGCTCAGTAACATCATGCACCATACTAAATAAAATATTTTTTTGGTTAATAGTTATTGGTGTTGAATATACTTCTACATCTCTTATGTCAGAATTTTTTAATCTATGCTTAAAATTAAAATAATTTCTCATAAATAGAGAAGCATTCTGCATTTCAGCTTTTATCTCTTCTGCACTCAGAGTATTAATGTCTGTTACCCGCATTGACTTTAAATCGTCCACTGAATACCCATAATAATTCTGAGCAGCGGAATTTGCGTCTAATATTTTCCCGTTCATTGGATCGATTAATAAAAATATGGCTTTATTCATTTGAAAGAAGCTTTTAAATTTTTCTTCACTCTCCTTGAGCGCAAATTCATTTTGCTTTCTTTCTGTTATATCTCTTCCAGAGGCATATAGGTAGTATTCACCCTGAATCATTATTCCGATTGCATTAATTTCTACATTGCGGACAGTTCCATCTTTTCTACGATGCATTGTTTCAAACATTTGTGGCTTATGAATAATATCCTCAATTATCTTCTGAAGCTCAGATTCATTCAATTGCACATCCCAGTCCTTCACCTTCAGGGTTTCGGCTTCCTCTTCATTATAACCGAGATGCCTTAAGAAAGCAGAATTATAATCAAGGAGATTACCACGAATATCCGTAATATGAATTAAATCTGTGGAAGTCTGCATGATGAGCCTATGTTTTTCTTCGCTCTCCGCCAATTTTCGTTCCGCAATAATTTGAGCTGTAATATTTTCTTTGATTGCAATGAAATGACTAATTTCTCCTGATTGATTCTTTAGAGGAGAAATGCTAGTAGACTCCCAATAGAGTTCTCCATTCTTTTTTTTATTTCGAAAGATTCCCTTCCATCTTTGACCAGAGCAAATAGTATTCCATATTTCTTTATATTCTTTGAGAGATGTATACCCTGATTTCAATATTCTGGGATTCTTTCCGATTACCTCTTCCGGCAAATAGCCTGTAATCTCCGAAAAGCTAGGATTCACGTATTCTATGGCGCCATCTGTATCGGTAATCATTACCGAATTCGGACTTTGCTCGATCCCCATTGTTAACTTCTTAATTCTCTCATCTGACATCTCTTTTTTTAAAATGAATATATCAATGCACATAAGTAAAAAAGCAAATGGAATCAGAACTACGCCTAAAAAGAAAATTGTATAAGAAATTCCTAATGCATTATCTCGTTCAAAAATTGACTGAATATAAGGCTTATCCCAAAATAGAACGTAAATCGATCCTGAACCCAAAAACATTCCGCATATCGCATAAATGAATGCAGTAAAAAAATGACTTCGCAATTTCCATTTTTTATTCTTTAATAAAATAAAACCGGAAGAAATAAAAAGAATGGAACTAGAGAGAGCGAGAAAAGCAATGCGTTTTAAAATATCTGGAAACACAAATGTGTAATATCCGATGAGACTCAATCCTATGGCAAATAAAAAGTAGGCAAGATAATGTCTTATTTTAACTTTCAAGAAAGAGGCAAGAATATTAAAGCTCATGGATAATGAAAAAAGAATTAAACCATAACCAAGAATAATTGATGCATAATCAGAATTAGCCTCACCAATAGTTCCGAGAAAAATCCACCCTGCACCCTGCATTAATACAGTAAGAGCCCATCGCCTTATTTCCCAGATTTGTCCTAGGTAGCCATGCGAAATTGTATAGAGTCCAAGCCCAATAAATAAAGAACTAATCGAATTAAAAAGAATTAAGGTTTTGGGGTCGAGGTTCATTATGATTATTCCAATAAAGCCGAACTAGAAATTCGCTTCCCTGATTCGGTTCGGATTTTACTGTAATGCTTCCCCTGTGTTTGTCAATAAACTCTTTACATAAGATTAAACCAAGCCTGGAACCGCGTTCTCCTTTGGTTCCTTGCATACTTGGTTGTTTTACATCCAATCGAAAAAGACTATCGCGTATCGTTTCGCTCATTCCTATCCCATT
>Ga0209277_10000432_pt1 | contig 21373 bp, 15 predicted proteins | sample JI81AbrownDNA_FD_187503 | JGI IMG/M metagenome (GOLD analysis project Ga0209277, IMG submission 187503) | Wastewater effluent complex algal communities from Wisconsin, to seasonally profile nutrient transformation and Carbon sequestration -... | ecosystem: Engineered > WWTP > Effluent > Algae... | reverse complement strand
CCCGCTCCCAGGCCGCGGGTCAGATCCCGGCCCACATCGAGCTTGACGTCGGCGTCGCTCATCAAGAGCGCCTGCGCATCGGTGTTGATCGCGATGAACTCGACGCCCTTCAGGCCCGCCTCGATCATGCGGTTGATGGCGTTGACGCCGCCGCCGCCGATGCCGACGACCTTGATGACGGCCAGGAAATTCTGGGGAGCAGCCACGGTGGTGGAGCCTTCCTGATGCTTCGTTAACTGTCGGATATCCGGGATTCGCCGCAGGTCCGGTTCCTGCGGCCCGATCGACGTCACCCGCGCCGGTGGTTGAGCCACAAAAAGTCTGAGCTTCAACTTCACAGTTAGAGTGTGACGCAAATCTGTTCGGGGTTGACGCTATGCGCCGGGCGAGGTGACTGCAAATGTCACGTGGGCGTGTCGGCCGGAAAGATCACGAATCCACCGAAAGTCGACGTCCCGCGGGTCCGTCCCGTCACATCAGCCCCAGGAATCACGCGCCAGACGGCCGGCGCTGCTCAGGTCGTGACCGGCGTGTCCGGCGCGCTGACGATGATGCTCTTGGGCTTCTTGGTCAACAGGATCTGCACCAGTCGCGCCTTGAGCTCGGCCCGCTCATCGCCACCCCAGACGATCGTGGTCCCGGACAGCTCGAACGAGATCGAGCTGGTCTGATCGAAACGCAGATTGCGCACCTTCGCACGCAGCGACTCCGGCAGCACGGTGAGGACGTGAAGGGCGGCCCGCACGCTCGCCTCGTCGCCGACACCGGACCCACCTTTCACCACGGGAACCCCTGCCGGTGCTGCCTTCACGGTTTGGATGCGAACACCCGTCATATCCAAAAGCTCTACTTGACCTTTAGTCTTCTCCAGGGCGAGAACCGGCACTCTGGCGACCACCTCGATCACGAGAGAGCGCGGCATACCCCGGCGGACCGTGGCATCGGCGACCCGGGAATCGGACTCGATCTCCTCCTCCACCGCGCCGGTGTCGACGAGGAGCAGGCTGCGCCCCTTCTGCTCGCCGCCCACGCGCTCGGCGATCGATCGAACCGCCTCAGTGCTGCCGCTGGCCTGCACCTCGGAGACGGCGAGCAGCGGGGAGGCGAGCGCCACCCAGGCCACGAGCAGCACGGCCGCGACCGCCCCGATGGCAAGGGCGAGGCGATGGGAGCGCCGGCGCCGCACCGACTGCGCGCGGCGACGCCAGCCGTCGGCGAAGGAGAGCACCCGCCGGCCCGCCAGCGCAGCGGACGCCGCGGCCTTGCCCTGCGCCGGTGAGCTATCACTCGGGCCCTGCGCTGCGGATGCGCCCGGTCGTGACGTCCCTCCCCCACGCCGTGCGCCGCCTGCGCGCACGCCGGAGCCGGATCGAGACGCGGAACGCGCGCCGGAGCGGGAACGGGGGCTCGGGGAGCCCGCCGATGGGCGGCCGGTGGGACGGGGACGAGAGGGGGTGGCCACGGCGTGACTCAGTTCTGGTCGGTGCGGGCGCGCCGCGCCAGCGCGCGCAGCAGGAGCGGGCCGAGAGCCGTGACATCGCCGGCCCCGATGGTGAGGATCAGGTCGCCCGGCGCCGCGACGTCCGCCAGGGCGGCAACGGCCTGATCGGGGGTCGAGAGGAGTTCGCTCGGCACGCCCTGCGCCGTCAGCAGGTCGGCGATCAGATGCGAATCGATGCCGGCCATCGGCTGCTCGCGCGCGCCATAGACCGGCAGCAAGACGATGTGATCCGCCGGCGCCAAGCCCTCGGCGAAGCCCTCGGCGAAGTCTCGGGTCCGGGAATACAGGTGCGGCTGGAAGACCACACGCAGCGCCGCGTCCGGCGCGAGGGTGGCGCGTGCGGCAGAGATCAAGGCCGCCACCTTCGGCGCATTGTGGGCATAGTCGTCGACAACGCTGACCCCATCGACGATGCCCTTGAGTTCGAAGCGCCGCCGGGTGCCGGGGAAATCCGCGAGGCCGGCCAGCAGCCCCGCGGGCGCGAGGCCCAATCCGAGGTGGCCCGCGGTGACGGCGGCGGTGGCGTTGAGCAGGTTGTGACGCCCAGGAGCCGAGACCCGCAGATCAATCTGCTCCTCCCCCACGAGCAGCCGCGCCGACCCGTGCAGCCCCGCCAGGGCGATGTCGACCAGGCGGACATCGGCGTCCGGCGCCTCACCATAGGTCGCCACGCGCGCGCCCGCAGCGCGCCTGGCGGCGGCCAGCCGCGCCGAGCCCGGGTCATCCGCGCACGCCACGAGCAGACCGCCGGGCGTGATCGATTCGGCGAAGCGCAGATAGGCGGCCTGCACGTGCGCGAAGTCGCCATAGAAGTCGAGATGGTCGGGTTGGACATTGGTCACGATGGCCAGGTCGGGGCGATAGCTGGCGAAGGAGCCATCGGACTCATCGGCCTCGGCGACAAAGACCGCCCCCGCGCCGCGGCCCGAGTTGCGTTCGAGGCCCACGAGTTCGGAGCCGATGGCGAAGGAGGGATCGGCGCCCGCGCTGCGCAGGGCGCTGGTCAGCATCGCCGAAGTCGTGGTCTTGCCATTGGCGCCCGCGACCGCGACCCGCGTATCGGCCCCCATCGCGCTGGCCAGGGCCTGCGCCCGGTGCAGCACCCGCACCCCGGCGCCGCGCGCCGCGGTGAGTTCGGCATTGCTCTCCGGGATCGCTGAGGAGACCACGATGGTGTCGATGCCCGCCAGATGCGCCGGGTCGTGCCCGATCTCCACGGGTATGCCGCGGGCTCGCAAGCGCTCGACGGAACCGGAGTCCGCGCCATCGCAGCCGGTCACCGGCACCCCCAGATCGTGCAAGAAGGCCGCGATGCCGGACATGCCGCTGCCGCCGATGGCGATGAAGTGCACCGCGCCGAGATCCGCAGCAGCCAGCGTCGGCGCCTCGAAGTCGAAGCGCTCGTTGACACCCCATGCCATCGTCAGGGCCTCGCGATGGTGCTGGCAAAGGCCTGCGCGACCAATTCGGTCAGCAGTTGGTCGCCGCCGCGCTCCCCCACCTCGGCCGCCCTGGCCGCCATCGCCTCGACCCGGGCGGTGTCACCGAGCAAGGGGATCAAGGTGGCGGTCACCCAGGTCGGGGTCAGGTCGGCATCCTTGACCAGCAGCCCCCCACCGGCCGCGATGACATCGGCGGCATTGAGTTTTTGCTCGCCATTGCCGATCGCCAGCGGCACATAGACCGCCGGCAGCCCGAGCGCCGTCAGCTCGCAGACCGTGTTGGCGCCAGAGCGGGCCACGACGAAGTCCGCCGCGGCATAGGCGAGGTCCATCGCATCGACATACTCCGTCAGCACATAGCGCGCCCCCGCCCCGACATCGGGGACGGCGAAGCCCTTGCCGGAGCCGGTCACGTGCAGCACCTGGATGCCCGCTTCGGACAGTTCGAGGACGCGCGCGCTGAAGGCGTCATTGAGCCGCTTGGCCCCGAGCGACCCGCCGGTAACCAGGACGGTCGGGCGGGAGTCGGCGAGCCCGAAATGGGCAAGCGCCTGTGCGCGTCGCGCGGGCCGGTCCAGGCTGCTGATCTCCCGGCGCAGCGGCATACCGACGCGGCGGGCATGCGTCAGCTTGGTGCTCTCGAAGGTGGTCCCGACAAAGGGCGTCAGGCGCGCCCCGAGCCGGTTGGCCAGGCCGGGCCGCGCATTCTGCTCGTGGATCACGATGGGCAGCCCGCGCCGGCGCGCGGCGAGGTATGCCGGGGTGGAGACATAGCCGCCGAAGCCCACGACGACCTCGGCGCGAGTTTCGTCCAATGCCCGGTTGACCGCCGCGACGGCCTCCTTGAGCTTGCCCGGGACCGCGAGCAAGGCCGGCGAGGGTTTGCGCGGCAGGGGGACCTTGGGGATCGCATGCAGGGGATAGCCCCGGGCGGGGACCAGCCGGGCCTCGAGCCCGGTCTCGGTGCCGAGGGCAGCAACGGCCATGTCGGGACGCAGTTCCCGCAGCCGGTCGGCGAGCGCGAGAAGTGGGGAGACATGCCCGGCCGAACCGCCCCCGGCCAGCAACACCGAGGCGGGCAGGGTCAAGTCAGTCATGGGCGCTTTCCTCGGGATCGGGTCAGGACCGCCACGCCGCCGCGCACGGACTTCGGCCGCAACGCCAGAGCATCGGCGCAGCCCGGTTCGGCGCGCGCGAAGGCGAGTAGGATCCCAGCGCCGAGCATGGTCGTGATCAATGAGGACCCGCCGGAGGAGACGAAGGGCAAGGGGACGCCGATGATCGGCAAGGCACCGATGACGGCGCCGATATTGACGATGGCCTGCACGAGGATCCACACCATCACACCCGAGGCGGCAATGCGAACGAAGAAGTCGTCGGTGCGCACCACGAGGCGATAGGCGGCATACCCGAAGACGGCGAAGAGGGCGAGCACGATCATCGCCCCGACCAGTCCGAGTTCCTCGCCGATGATGGCGAAGATGAAGTCATTGTGCGGCTCGGACAGCCACTGCCACTTCTCCTTGGAGGCCCCGAGGCCGATGCCGGTCAGGCCACCCTCGGCGAGCGCGAAGCGCGCATGCATCGGCTGGCGGCAGATGCCGTAATAGAGGGTCTCGTCGGTCACCGCGCACTTGCTCGGGTCGAGCCAGATGCTGATCCGCTCCATCCGGTTGGAACTGGTCATCGTCGCGAGCGCGAGCAGGGCCAGGCCGCCGAGCCCCGCCATACCGAACCACCGCAGCGGCACCCCGCCGGCAAAGAGCATGCCCGCGACAACGGCCGCGATGACGATCGCGGTGCCGAGGTCCTTGCCGAGCATGACGAAGCCAAGCACGATGGCCGCGGCTGGGAAGACGAAGGGGACCAAACCCTCCTTGAAGGAGCCGAGGAAGCGCCGCTTCTGCGTCAGCACCCGGGCCCCGAAGAGAATGAGCGCGATCTTGGCCAGCTCGCTCGGCTGGAGGGAGGCCCCGCCAAAACCGATCCAGTTGCGATTGCCCTGCAATTCCAGCCCGAGTGGGCTGAAGACCAGCATCTGCAAGATGACGGCGCCGACCAGCGCCACGCCGCCGATCCGCTTCCAAAAGCCCAAGGGCAACCGCATCGCCACGACCATCGCGACCAACCCGAGGACGGCAAAGACCGCCTGGCTGGTGAACTCGCCATAGGGGCTGCCGTCCTTCTTGATCGAGACGATCATCGAGGCGGACAAGACCATGACCAGGCCGATCACGGTCAGCAAGGTGGTGACGGAGAGCAGCAGATAGTAGGTCGCGACGGGGCTGTCGAGCAGAATGCGGGCGCGCGCGAGGCGGCGAGATGTGCCCTCGCCACCGGCGAGCGATGACGCGGTGGTGCTGCTCACGGATCTACTCCCCGCTGGCCTGCAGACGCGCAACGGCTGCGGCAAAGGCATCGCCGCGCGCGCCGTAGTTGGCGAACATGTCCATGGACGCGGCGGCGGGCGCGAGCAGCACGACATCACCCGGCTGGGCGAGTCCCGCGGCGGCGCGCACGGCGTTGTCCATCGCACCAGTGTCGGTGTCCGACAGGTCGACCACCGGGACATCGGGCGCGTGTCGGGCGAGGGATTCGGCGATCGCGGAGCGGTCCGCGCCCAGCAGGACCACACCCCGCAGCCCGGGCCCGTATGCCGCGACCAGCGGGTCGATGTCCGCCCCCTTGAGCAGGCCCCCCGCGATCCATACGACATGCTCGTAGGCCGCGAGTGAGGCCGCGGCCGCGTGCGGGTTGGTCGCCTTGGAGTCATCGACGAAGCGCACCTCGCCGACGATGGCCACCTCCGCGACCCGGTGCGGCTCGGGCACGAAGGCCCGCAGCCCGGCCCGCACGGCACCGGTCGAGACGCCATACGCCCGGGCGAGCGCGGCAGCGGCCAGCGCATTGGCCACGACATGCGGCGGCGGGGGCGCCGAGGTGCGGCTCAGGTCCGCCAGGGTGCCCATCTCGGCGGCGCTGGTCGCGCGCTCGGGCAGAAAGGCCCGGTCCGCGAGGATGTCCTCCACGAGCCCGACCATCGAGATGGCGGGGGTGGCAAGAGTGAACCCGACCGCTCGGGCGCCGTCGATGACCTCGGCCTCCTCCACCATGCGGCGGGTCTCGGGGTCGGCGTCGTTGTAGATGCAGGCGACCTGAGTGCGGGCGAAGACCTTGGCCTTGGCCGCCCAATAGGCCTCAAAGGAGCCATGCCAGTCGAGGTGATCGGGGGCGATATTGAGGCACGCGGAGGCGAGCGGCGCGATCGAGTCCGACCAGTGCAACTGAAAGCTCGACAGTTCCACGGCGATCACGTCAAAGGGCTCGGGATGCAGCACGGCCTCGAGGATCGGGGTGCCGACATTGCCCGCGCTGGTGGCCCGCAGGCCGGCCGCCCGCAGGATCGAGGCCAGCATCTGCACGGTCGTCGTCTTGCCATTGGTGCCGGTCAGCGTCAGCCAGGCCGCGGCCCCGTCGGCGGCCCGCATCCGCCAGGCCAGCTCGACCTCCCCCCAGATCGGTATGCCGTGGGCGGCCGCCGCCGCGAGCAGCGGCTGATCCGGTCGCCACCCCGGGGAGGTGACGATCAGGTCCAATTCCTCCGCTGGCAGCGTCTGCGCGGCGAGCGGACCAAGCCGCACCTGCACATCGAGCACCTCGAGGATGCGCGCCCGCTGCGCCAGCTCGCTGTCCGGCTCGGGGAGCACGGCGTCGACCAGGATGACGTGGGCCCCGCGCTCGGCGAGCGCATCGGCGGCGGCGAAACCGCTGATCCCCAGGCCGGTCACGAGCACGCGCAGACCCGCCCAGGCGGCATCACGATGGGTCAGCGCACCGAGATCGGGGCGCCCGCTCACAGCGTCCCCACGACCCATTCGGCATAGAAAATGCCCAGCCCGAAGGCCACGAAGAGGCCGGCGATGATCCAGAACCGGATGACGATCGTCACCTCTTGCCAGCCCTTGAGTTCGAAGTGATGTTGCAGCGGTGCCATGCGGAAGACGCGCTTGCCGGTGGACTTGAAGGAGGCGACCTGGATGATCACCGAGAGGGTGATCGTGACGAAGAGACCCCCGAGGATCACGACCAGCAATTCGGTGCGGCTGGTGATCGCCAGGCCGGCGAGCGCCCCGCCGAGCGCGAGCGAGCCGGTGTCGCCCATGAAGATCTTGGCCGGCGCGGCATTCCACCACAAGAAACCGAAGCAGGCGCCCATCCCGCCGGCCGCGACGACCGCGAGGTCGAGGGGGTCGCGCACGTCATAGCACTTGAGGTTCAAGGCGTTGGTGCAGTTCTGGTTCGACTGCCAGATCCCGATCAGGACGTATGCCGCGAAGACCATCGTCGAGGCACCGGTCGCCAACCCGTCGAGCCCGTCGGTGAGGTTTACCCCATTGCTCGTGCCGGAGATCATGATGTTGGCCCAGATGACGAAGAGCGCGACTCCGAGGGCTGGGATGCCGAAGGCCAGGTCCACGGGAGTGTCGCGGACGAAGGAGATCGAGGTGGAGGCAGGCGTGGTGCCGAAGTCGTCGGGGAAGCGCAGTGCCAGGACGGCGAAGATGATGGCAACCAGGGCCTGACCGGCGAGTTTTTGTTTGCTGCGCAGGCCCAGGGAACGCTGCCGGCTGATCTTGATGAAGTCGTCGAGGAAGCCGACGAGCCCCAGCCCGGCCATCAAGAAGAGCACGAGCAGGCCAGAAACCGTGGGGCTGGATCCGGTGGCGGCGTGGGCGGCGAGATAGCCGATGACGGTCGCCGCGATGATGACCGTCCCACCCATGGTGGGCGTGCCCCGCTTGGTGTGGTGGGAGGTCGGCCCGTCATCGCGGATGAACTGGCCATAGCCGCGCCGGACGAGGAACTTGATATAGGCGGGGGTGCCGAGCAGACCGATCACCAGCGCCACGACCGCTGCCAAGAGCACGGCAAGCACGAGTCAATCCTCCTCAGGGGACATGGGCACGTCCCGAAGCCGGTCCCCCAGGAATCGTAGGCCGACGCCATTGCTGGACTTCAGCAGCACCAGGTCGCCGGCTGTCACGATGTCAACCGCTATAGCGTAGGCGCTGTCCACATCGGGCGCATATCGAACGTCCACGCCTGCCCCCTGGGCGCCGCGGCCGATGTCCGCAGCCAGGTCCCCGACGACGATGAGGGTATGCACGCCGGCCCGTGCCGCCTCGACCCCGACGCCCTGGTGCGCGGCCTGCGTCTCCTCGCCGAGTTCGAGCATGGCGCCGAGGATGGCGATGGTGCGACGCTCCCGGCCCATGACCGAGACCGCGGCCAGGGCAGCGCTCATGGATTCGGGATTGGCGTTGTAGGCATCATTGACGAGCGTGACGCCATCGGCGCGCTCGCTGACCTCCATCCGATAACGGCTGACGGGTCCGGCGCTGGCCAAGGCCTCGATGATGGCGTCGAGGGCGAGCCCGGCATCGGCCGCGGCGGCGATCACGGCGAGCGCATTGCCGACCTGATGGCGGCCGGTGACGGCGAGCGTCACCTCTGCTGTCCCGAGCGCGCCCGTGAGCCGGAAGTGCGGCCGCCCGTCCGGGCCGAGGACGACCTGCTCGGCGCGCACATCGGCCGCGGCGCTCTCGCCGACGAGCTGGACCCGGGCTCTGGTGGCCTGCGCCATGGCGGCGACGAGCGGGTCGTCGGCGTTGAGGACGGCCAGCCCGTCCTCGGGCAGCGCGGCAACCAGCTCGGACTTGGCCCGCGCGATCGCCTGCTGAGATCCGAACTCTCCGACATGCGCCGACCCGACATTGAGCACGATACCGATGCGCGGTGGCGCGATCTTGGTGAGGTAGTCGATATGCCCGATCCCGCGGGCGCCCATCTCCACCACGAGATGCTTCGTGGTGGGGGTGATGCGGCATACGGTCAGCGGGACCCCGACCTCGGAGTTGTAGGACCCGATCGGCGCGACGGTTTCCCCGTCGGTGGCGAGGACCTGGCCGAGCAGATCCTTGGTCGAGGTTTTGCCGGAGGAGCCGGTGATCCCGATGATGTCGAGACCGGGCCGGGAGTCGACCAGGGCCCGGGCGATCGCGACGAAGGCCGCTTGCTCGTCAGGCACGACAATCCCCGGCAGGCCGGCGACCTCCCGGGTGACCAGGGCGGCGCGGGCCCCGCGCGCGGCGGCCCCGGCGATGAAGTCGTGGCCGTCGGCGACGGCGCCGACGCGGGCGACATACAAGCTGCCGGGCTCGGCCTCGCGAGAGTCGGTCACCACCGGCCCGTCGAGGATCAGGTCCGCGGCGTCGGCGTCGCAGATGCCCGCGAGCGAGCCGCCGGTGATCTCGGCCAGCGCGGCCAACGAGGTGGGGATCATCGCCGCCCCAACGCCCGGTCCAAGGCCCGCTCGACCTCGGCGCGATCCTCGAAGGGATGGATGACCCCGCCGATGTCCTGACCGGTCTCGTGGCCCTTGCCGACCACGGCGAGCACGGCGCCCGGCCCGGCCATGACGGCGGCGGCCACCGCAGCCTCGATCGCGGCACGCCGGTCTGGGATCTCGTGCACCTGCGCGGCGCCGCCCGCATCCAGCGCGCCGGCCAGGAGGGCGGCGCGGATCGTGGCGGGGTCCTCCGAGCGCGGGTTGTCGTCGGTGATCACGACGATATCGGCGCCGCTCGCCGCGGCGGCCCCCATCGCGACCCGCTTGCCAGGATCGCGGTCGCCGCCGGCGCCGAGGACGATGACGAGGGCACCGGGGGCGGCCAGCGGCCGCAGGGCCGCCAGCGCTGCGGCGACGGCATCGGGGGTGTGGGCATAGTCGACGACGGCTAGTGGAGCGCCCGCGTGCGCCTGCGTCGGGGTGACCTTCTCCATCCGGCCCGGCACGTGTGGGTCGGCCAGGACGGCGCTGCGCACCGCGGCCACGTCGTGGCCGGCGACCAGCAGGGCGATCGCGGCGAGCGCGGTGTTGACCCGGTTGAAGTCGCCGGGCAGTGCCGAGCGCAGGGCGAGCCGATGCTCCGGGCCGGTCAGTGTGAACTCGGCGGCCCCCGGCTCGGCCTCGATCTGCCAGTCCGCCGCGGCGGCCGTGCTGCTCACGGTGGTCACCGGGATGCCCGCTTCTCGTGCCAGCCGCTGCCCCCACCCGTCATCGACGCACACGACGCCCTGGCGGGCCCGTTCGGGGGTGAAGAGGGAGGCCTTGGCCAGAAAGTAGTTCTCCATCGTCTTGTGGTGATCGAGATGGTCTTGCGAGAGGTTGGTGAAGATCGCCACGTCATAGACCAGACCATCGACGCGGTGCAGCGAGAGGGCGTGGCTCGAGACCTCCATGACGCAGGTGGCGACGCCGGCCTCGCGCATCGCCGCGATCAGCGCGTGCACTTCGCTTGCCTCGGGCGTGGTGCGCACGCTCTTGACCCGGTGCTCCCCGATGCGAGTCTCCACGGTGCCGACGAGGCCAACCCGTTGGCCGAGCGCCCGCAACGCCGAGTCGAGGAGATAGGCCGTGGTGGTCTTGCCATTGGTGCCGGTCACCCCGATGAGGGTCAGGCCCGGCGGGCGATTGGCATAGATCAGCGCAGCCGCTGGGCCGAGGGCCGCGCGCGGGTCCGCGACAACCAGCACGGGCACGCTCACCCCGGCTGCCGCGGCGAGCGCGGCGCCGTCAGCGTCGGTCAGGACGGCCACCGCACCCAAGGCCTGAGCCCCCCCGGCGAAGCGGCCACCGTGCACATTGGCACCGGGCAGAGCGGCATACAGATCGCCGGGCAGCACCGCCCGCGAATCGAGGGTGACGCCGCTGACCTGTGGCCCGGTCCCCGGGCCGTCGACGCCCAGCAGGTGGGCGAGCTCGGCGAGGCCGACCGAGGCCGTATGCCGTGGGCGCAGGTTGCTCATCGCCGGTCCCGCTCAGCGCTTGCCACGGTCGCGCAGGACCGCGGGGTCGTCGGGGTCCGGCGCCTCATCCAGCTTCAAGGTCAGCTTGGGCGGGGTGGTGTCGCCCGGTGTCGGCGGGATGTCGAGGGATTGCAGCGCATAGGTCATGACATCGTGAAAGACCGGGGCGGACACGGTGCCACCGTAGTGACCGTTGACGGGCTTTTGGATGATCACCGAGACCACGAGTTCGGGGTCACCGGCCGGGGCAAAGCCGATGAAGCTCGCGGTGTAGCCGGAGTAGCCGCCGACCTTGGAGTCGTAACGCTCCGCGGTCCCGGTCTTGCCCGCGACCCGGTAGCCCTCGATCTGCGCGGCCGGCGCCGTGCCATCGGGGCCGACGACACCTTCGAGCATCTCGTTCAACTGCCGGGCCACGTCGGTGGAGACCACCCGCGTCTGCTGGGTCTGCGGGGTGTCGGTCAGTTTGCCCTCGGAGTCGGCAATCGCGCTGATCAGCTTAGGGGCAATGTGCACCCCGCCATTGGCGATTGTCTGATAGACCCCCGTCGCCTGGATCGCGGTCACCGACAAACCCTGTCCAAACAAGACGGTATAGCGCTGCGAGCCGCTCCAGTCCTTCGCCGGGGCCAGCAGGCCGGCGCTCTCACCCGGGAACTTCACGCCCGAGCCGGAGCCAAAGCCGAACTTGCGGAAATAGGAGTCCATGGTCTCCGGCGACAACTGCTCGCCGGCGAGGATCGTCCCGGTATTGCTCGACTGCGCCAGGGCACCGGCAAAGGTGAGGTATTCGGTGGGGTGGGGGTGGCTGTCGCTGAACTGCCCGTCGCTGCGGCGCAGCGAATAGGGGACGATCATCGGCGTGGACGGGGTGACCTTGCCCTCCTGGAGCGCGGCTGCCGCGGTGATGACCTTGGCGGTCGAACCGGGCTCGAAGACCTCCGTGAACGCGAGATTGGTCAACGAGGAGGTGTCGGTGATCTGGTTGGGATCGAAGGTCGGATAGGACGCGATCGCGAGCAGTTCGCCAGTCTTGACGCTCTGCACCACGACGGTTCCCGAGGCAGCCTTGACCTCCTTGATCTTTTGCGCCAAGACGTTCTGGGCATACCACTGCAAGTCATTGCGGATGGTGAGCTTCACATCGCGCCCGGCCACCGCGGGGGTCTCGGTGGAAAAGCCCATGGGGAGGCGCACGCCGTCCTGACCCACTTCATACGAAACGCTGCCGGGGGTGCCCTTGAGGGTGGAATCGAGATAGGTCTCGATCCCACCGCCACCCGTTTGGTCCTCGCCGGTCACGAAGCCGACCAGGCTGGCGGCGGTCGTGGACTGCGGGTAGCTGCGCACGGAGGTGCGCTTGCTGTAGATGCCGGGGATGCCCAGCTTGTTGATCGTGTGCCAGACCAACGGGGAGACCTTTTTGCTGAGCACGACATAGCGGGTGTTGGGGGTTGCGAGCAGGCGCTCCAGTTTGGCCTGGTCGATCTCGAGCAGCGGCGCGAGGTCCGCAGCAGCGCCCGCGACACCCACCGTGGTGCGCTTGTCATTGACCCGCTTCGCATACTCCGGAATGGATTGGGGGTCGGCGATGACCTCGCGCTTCTCGATGCTGGAGGCCAGTTCGGTGCCGACGGCATCGGTGATCCGCCCCCGCATGGCCGGCGTCGTCTCGGTGACGACGCGGATCTTCATCCCGAGTTCGGCGGAATCGCCGGCGTCCAGGCCCTGGATCCGCACCAATTGGGCGCCGAAGAGGCTGAGCACGACGAGCAGGGCCACGAACAGCCCGCGGGCGCGGGTGCGCGGGTTGGCACCTGGTCGGGCCAAGGGGCGCATGGGCCGCCGCGGCGGGCCGCCCGACCCGGCCGCCGCCGGCCGCGGGCGCGGCGCACCGGATCCGGTGCCCTGCCGCCCACGGGGGGGCTGCCGAACCGGCGGCGGGGCGCTTCGGGGGGTCACGATGCGGAATCAGTCCTTTGCGGGCACATCCGCGGTCGGCGAGGCTGTCGCGCTCGCCGGCGCGCTGGGCTTGGCGGTCTTGGCGGCGGAGCCGCCCTTGGCCTTGGCGGGGGTCAAGGTGGGCTCCGTGATCACCGTAAACGGCTTCTCGCCGGTGGCCGCCTCCGCCACGCCGAGGACCCGGCCGCGCTCCAGGCTGACGAAGGCGGCCGACTGGGCCGGCACCATCCCGAGGGTCAGTGCCCGCTGGGCCAAAGCGGCCGGCGCGCGCAGTTGGCTCAGCTCGCTGGTCAGGGACTCCTGGCGGTCGGCCAGGACCGTGGACTCGGTCACCAATTGGCCCCGCTCATAGGAGCCCTCAGCCAAGGCAGTGTTGATGAGCAGGGTCGCGAGCAGGCTCATAACCAAGGTGGCGAGCATCGCGAGCAGGAACCACCCCTGGCGCACCACGGGGCGCGCCGGGACGACGGCGAGCGGGGAGCGGGGCGCGGACTTGCCGGAGGCCGGCAGACCGGCAACCTTGACTGCGGTGGAGCTCATCGCATTCCCTTCGGAGCGTCGTGGCGGGGGTTGGTGGGTCGGGTCGGGCGCAGCCGCTCAGCGGCGCGCAGGCGCACCGATGCCGATCGGGAGTTGGCCGCCTGCTCGGCCGCTGAGGCCTCTTCGGCCCCTCGCGTGAGCAGGCGCAGGTATGGCGCGTGGTCGGGCAGTTCCACCGGCAGCCCCACCGGGGCACTGCTGCGCGCCCCGTGGGCCAAGGCGGTCTTGGTGATCCGGTCTTCGAGCGAGTGGTAGGAGAGCACCGCGATCCGACCGCCGACGGCGAGCGCGTCGATCGCGGCGGGCAGGGCCCGCTCCCACACCCGCAGCTCGTCATTGACCTCGATGCGCAGGGCCTGGAAGGTGCGCTTGGCGGGGTGCCCGCCGCTGCGCTGCGCAGCGACCGGTATGACGCGGGCGAGCAAGTCCACCAGCTCCGATGAGGTGGTCAGCGGCGCCTGTTCCCGGTGGGCGACGATCGCCCGGGCGATCTTGGGGGCAAAGCGTTCCTCGCCGTAGTCGCGCAGGACGCGGGTCAAGGCGGGAATGTCGTAGGTCGCCAGGACATCGGCGGCCGTCGGCCCCTCGCCTTGATCCATCCGCATGTCCAGCGGGCCGTCGAAGCGATAGGCGAAGCCGCGCTCTTGGGCATCGAGTTGCAGCGAGGAGACCCCGAGGTCGAAGAGGATTCCCTGCACCGAGGTGACCCCGAGGCCGGCGAGGGCGGCGGGCAACTCGTCATACACCGCGGGGACGATGTCGATGCGGTCGGCAAAGGCCGCGAGGCGCTCGGCGGCCCGGGCGCGGGCCTGCGCGTCCCGGTCGATGCCGATCAGGCGGGCGTTGGGGCAGCGTTCGAGGAGGGCGTGGGCGTGCCCCCCGAGGCCCAAGGTGGCATCGATCACGATGCTGCCCGGCTCGGCGAGGGCCGGCGCAAGCAGGTCGACGGTCCGCTCCAGCAGCACGGGCACGTGGCGGTGGCCGGCCACTGCTCCTGTGCTCATCGGACGCTTTCGGATCGGTGGGGCGTGGTGGAGGGCGGGGAGTCCTGGTGGGGGGGCGATGATCCCTGGTCCCCATCCGCCGCCCCGATCCGGGGGAAGTCGGGCCGGGAGGACGGCTGGAGGCCAGGGACCACCGCGCGGTCAGAGCAGGACGACCCCTTCCTCGTCGAGGGCATCAAGGACGGCATCGCTGTCGGCATCGACGGCAGCAAAGGTCGGGGCATCCCAGACCTCGACGTAATGGCCCTGGCCGATGACCACGCATTCCCGATCGAGTCCGGCGAACTCCCGCAGCACCGCCGGGATCGTCACCCGGCCCTGCCGGTCGGGGGTCTCGGTCGAGGCATTGGCGAGCAGGGCCCGGCGCATCTGGCGCACATTGCGGCTGGCCGAGGAGGCGGCATTGAGGTGGTTGAGGATGCGTTCCTTGAAGACCGCGTGGGGATAGATCGTCAGGCAGCGGTCCATGCCCTTGGTCACCACGACCGACTCCCCAAGGCCCTCGCGAAAGCGGGCGGGGAGGAAGAGGCGACCCTTCTCGTCCAGGCGCGGCGTGTGCTGACCCATGAACTCGACATCGGTCATGGTCACCTCCCGCGCGCTCTGTCCACCCGGTTCCACCCGGCCGATCCGATTTCCCCCACTCTACCCCACCCGTATTTCAATCAGGGCACGATTTCGCGTGTCTTCTCCCTCTCAGGCGACAAAATTGCAGGCCAATTGCGGTGGTGGGAAGTGGGGGAAGAATGACAGCTCTTCTCCGGCCTGACCGCCCGCACGGCACCCGAGGTCACAAAGCCATTGCCGTCTGCCCGGCCGTCGTCCCCGTGGGGCGTCGATGACGCAGACTGCCGGGAAGCCGTGGCGGCCCAGGAGTGGTGCACCACGACATACGGTGGGAGCAGCAGGTGCCGACCGGGGGATCTCCGGGGCGCAGGAGCGAAGTGGAAGGACGGCGATCGTGACCGAACAAGCGGCGAACCAGCTCTCGGGGGTCTCCCAGGCACGGGCCCTGGAGGAAGTCCTCGAGATCACCACGAGCCTGGCCACGGCCATGAGCACCGTCATCGAGGGCAAACCCGAGGTCATTCAGACGGCACTGACCGCGCTGCTCGCCGAGGGGCACCTGCTCCTGGAGGACGTCCCCGGCGTCGGCAAGACCATGCTGGCCAAGACCCTGGCGCGCTCCATCGACTGCTCGGTCCGGCGCATCCAGTTCACCCCGGACCTGCTGCCCAGCGATGTCACCGGCGTGAGCATGTTCAACCAAGACATGCGGGCCTTCGAGTTCCGGCCGGGCGCAATCTTCGCCAATGTCGTGGTCGGGGATGAGATCAATCGCGCCTCACCCAAGACCCAGTCCGCGATGCTCGAATGCATGGAGGAGGGTCAGGTGACGGTGGATGGCCGCACCTATACCCTGCCGCACCCCTTCATCGTCATGGCAACCCAGAACCCGCTGGAGATGGAGGGCACCTATCCGCTGCCCGAGGCCCAGCGCGACCGGTTCATGGCGCGGCTGTCCCTCGGTTATCCCTCCGGTCGCAGCGAGATGGACATGCTCGCTCACCACGGCGATCGCGACCCGCTGGCCGAACTGCGGCCGGTGACCGACGCCGCGACGATCAGCCGGATGGTCGGCGCGGTGCGTCGCGTGCATACCTCCGAGGCGATCCGGCAGTACATCGTCGATCTCGCGGCCGCGACCCGCGACAACTCGGCCATTCGCCTCGGCGTCTCGCCCCGCGCGACCTTGCATCTGCTGCGGGCCGCCCGCGCGCACGCGGCGCTGGCCGGCCGCGACTACGTCCTGCCCGATGACGTCCAGCACCTTCTCGCCCCCGTCTGGGCGCACCGCTTGATCCTGACCGGCGAGGCGGTTCACGCGCGGCGCAGCGCGGCCGATGTGCTGGGGTCGGTCATCGACCGGGTCCGGGTGCCCGCCCCAGGATTCTGATGCCTCGTCGCCCTCGGCACCGCCTCTCGGATGCGCTCACGCTGCGTGGGCGCTGTTTCCTGGCGGCCGGAGTGGCCCTGATCCTCTCCGGCGTGGCCCTCGGCTTTCGCGATATCACCCGGGTCGGGGTGCTGGTCGCGGGTCTGCCGCTCGCGGTGCTGCTGCTGGCGCGCCGGCAGAAGCTGTCGTTCACGGCATACCGGCACGTGGCGCCCTCGATCGTGCCCATCGATCAGTGGTGCGATGTGGTCTTGCACCTGGAGAATCCCGGGCCGGCGACGACCCCGATCCTGATGGCCGAGGAGCAGTTGAACTACGCCCTCGGCGACCGGCCGCGCTTTGTCATCCCCCGGATGGCGCCGCGGGCCACCCACCAGGTGACCTATCGAGTGCGCTCGGCCGTGCGCGGGCGCCACCGGCTCGGGCCGCTCGGGCTGCGCATCAAGGACCCCTTCGAGTTGACCTTGCGCCTGGCCATGGTGCGCGGAACCAGTGAACTGATCGTGCTGCCCCGGATCATTGACCTGCACGGCGCCAGTGTCACCGGCGGACTCGGCAACGAGGGGGCCATCCCGCATACGATCGCGCTGCACGGCGAGGACGATGTCTCGGTTCGCGAATATCGCGAGGGTGATGACCTGCGCCGGATCCACTGGCCCGCCACCGCCAAGACCGGCGATCTCATGGTGCGCCAGGAGGACCGGCCCGTGACCCGGCGGGTGGTGCTGATCCTCGATGACCGGGCGGCCGTCGGGGCCGTGACCCGCTCGGCGTCCTCCTTCGAGTGGGCGGTGACCGCGATCGCCTCGATCGCGGTGCTGGTGATGGAATCGGCTACCAGCACGCATCTGGTGCTCGGCGGCATCAATCATGGCGGCCTCGGCGGAGACCATCTGCGCCCCGAGTCGGCCCTCACGGCGCTCGCCGTCGCCGATCTCGAGGAGCCCGCTACCTTCGCCGTGAGCACCCAGCTCGCGAGCGATGCCGCCGCCGCGGGAGCGTTGTGCATCGCCGTCATCTGCCCGATGTCGGATGCCGAGATCGACCAGTTCGCCCGGATTCGGCCGGCCGGCTCGGCTGGATTGGTGCTGGTGACCCCGGTCGGCGACGAGGCCATCCCGCAGGCCGATCCGGAGGCCACGGCGGCGCGGCTGCGCGAACGGGGCTGGAGCGCGGTCGCCATCGCGCCGGGCATGTCGGTTGCTGGCGCCTGGGATGCGCTTCAGGCCAGCTCGATCGGTGCGTCGCGATGAGGGCGCAGGCCAAGGTGGCGGAGGCCTGGCTCGCATGGGCCGCCGCCTGGGCGGCGCTGCTGCCCCTGAACACCCTGCTCGAAAACGGGGCATGGGTGATGCCCGCCGTCATCATCTCCGCCGCCGCCGTCATCGCCGGCATCGTCGTGCGGGCCTATGTCCGCAATGCCTTCGCCGTGATCTCGGTGCAATTGCTCGTCGGTATCGAAGCGGCCGTGCTGTGGCACGGTCGCGGACATACCTTCTTCGGCTTGCCGCGCTGGGACACCGTGATCGCGTTCAACAACATCCTGATCCAGGCCCGCGAGACCCTGATGCAGTATGCCGCGCCGGCCCCGACGAATCGCGGGATGATCCTTGCGCTCTCGCTCATCGCCCTGCTCGTGGTCTTGGTGGTCGACCTACTCGCGGTGACGCTGCGTGCGCCGGCTGCTGCCGGGCTGCCCTTGCTCACGGCCTTTCTGCTGACCACCGCCAACCGCGGTGAGCCGCTGCCATTCGGCTACTTCGTGCTCTCGGCCACCCTCTGGCTGGTCCTGCTCGCCCGCACTGGAACCTTGGGCTTGCGGCGTTGGGCAACCGTCTTGCCCCGCTCCCCCGATGGTCAGCAGAGCACCGGTGATCCGCGGACCGGCTTTGTGCAGATGGCCGGCCGGCTCGGTGTCGCCGTGATCGCCGCCGCCGTCGTCGTGCCGGTGCTGATCCCGCAATTGCCGACGCGATATCTCACCGACGGCCTCGGTCGCTCCGACAATTCCGTGGGTGGCGGCAGTTTCACGTTGAGCACGACCTTGGATCTGCGCGCCAATCTGGGCTCGCAATCCACCAGCCCCGCCTTGAAATATCGCACCTCGCTCGCCGCCCCCGGGCCCTTGCGGGTGGCCGTGCTGACGGACTATCGCGATGGGGAATTCCGGGCGCGACCGCTGTATCCGGCGCGCCCGATCCGCGCGACCATCCCGTTGCAGATGGTGACGACCCTGAACGACTGGTGGCAGCCATTGCGCGAGAAGCTGCCCTCGGACAGCCGCCGGGACGGGATCTTCACGGCCTACAGTTCGGACCTGAACCGGCCCCAGATCGCGATGCCCTATGGGGCGCGCTATCTGCGCACCGAGAACGACGTGCAGGCGGTGGAGTATGGCGATGGATCGGTCGAAGTGCTGGATCGCGCCCCGTCCTATGAGGTCGACTTCACCCAGGTCGCCTTGACTCCCGAGATCCTCCAGGAGGCCCGCCCTTGGGATTCGACGGAGTCGGTGGATCCACAAAGCATCACCGAAGAGACCGTCGTCGTGGACCAGGCGGCGCGACCGATCCTCGATGCGACCTTGGCCGAGATCGCCGGCGATGCCAACACCGACTTGGAGAAGGCGGTGGCGATCCAGGACTGGTTGCGCTCCTCGGAGTTCACCTACAGCCTGGATCTGGCCCCGGTGACACCGATCGATGGTGTCGAGCCGGATCCGGTCACGCACTTCCTGCTGACCAAGCAGGGCTTCTGCCAGCAGTTCGCGACCGCAATGATCATGCTGGCGCGCAGCAGCGGCATCCCGGCGCGGATGGCGATCGGCTTCCTGCCGGGCACCAACGACCGCGGGGAGTGGACCGTGCGCCGCAGCGACGCCCACGCCTGGCCGGAGTTGTATTTCAGCAATGTCGGCTGGGTGCGATTCGACCCGACCCCCGGCTCTCGGGCGGGCGCGGCGCCGGCATATGCCCGGGTGCCCGTGGAGTCCACGGCGAGCACGACCCGCTCAAGTTCGACGTCATCGAGCAGCGTGGCCCGCCCTGAGCGGCCGCTCGACAATCTCGACCCGCAGGGCCCGACCCTCACCTCACGCTCGCTCTGGCAGCGGATCCAGGACCTGCCGATGACCGCCTGGCTGGCCTTGGCTCTGGTTCTTGGCATCCTCGCGGCGCTGGTGGTGCCCGTGACCTCACTGCTCGCGCGGCGGCGTCGTTTCGCCTCGCGCGAGGACGAGGCCGATCTGGTCGAGGCCCGCTGGCAGGACCTGATCTCGCGTGTTGCCGATCTCGGGATCGCGACGCCGGTGACCCTCACCCCGCGCCAGGTGCAGACCCACCTGACCGATCAAGCCGTCCTGGACCGGGACACCGCAGCCGCCTTGGGACGCGTCGTCGACGTCGTGGAGGTCGCCCGGTATGCCCCGCCGGGCACCGCCATCCCGGATCCGGCCGCCGACATCGAGACGATCTATGACAGCGTCGAGACCTCACGCCCGCCTCGGGTGCGCGTGCGCGCGCGCCTCATGCCGTATGCCGGTCGCTCGGGTCTGCGCTCGGCATACGGCCGGGTGACGGGCCTGCCGGCCCGCCTGCTCGCGGAGATGCGCGCCCGGCGCGACTCCTGACCCGGGTCGGGTCAGTCGAGGTAGTCGCGCAGGACCTGGCTGCGGCTGGGGTGACGCAGCTTGCTCATGGTCTTGGACTCGATCTGACGGATCCGTTCCCGCGTGACGCCATAGACCTTGCCGATCTCATCCAGCGTCTTGGGCTGGCCGTCGGTGAGGCCGAAGCGCATCGCGACGACACCGGCTTCCCGCTCGGAGAGGGTGTCGAGCACGCTGTGCAACTGCTCCTGGAGCAGGGTGAAGCTGACCGCGTCCGCGGGGACCACGGCCTCGGAGTCCTCGATCAGGTCGCCGAACTCGCTGTCGCCGTCCTCGCCGAGGGGGGTATGCAGGGAGATCGGCTCCCGGCCGTACTTTTGGACTTCGACGACCTTTTCGGGCGTCATGTCCAGTTCGCGGGCCAGTTCTTCGGGGGTGGGCTCGCGGCCCAGGTCCTGCAGCATCTGACGCTGGACGCGCGCGAGCTTGTTGATCACTTCGACCATGTGCACGGGGATGCGGATGGTGCGGGCCTGGTCGGCCATGGCGCGGGTGATGGCCTGCCGGATCCACCAGGTGGCATAGGTCGAGAACTTGTAGCCCTTGGTGTAGTCGAACTTCTCGACGGCGCGGATCAGGCCGAGGTTGCCCTCTTGGATCAGGTCGAGGAAGAGCATCCCGCGGCCGGTGTAGCGCTTGGCGAGTGAGACCACGAGGCGAAGGTTGGCTTCGAGCAGGTGGTTCTTGGCTTTCTTGCCGTCCTGGGCGATCCACCACAGCTCACGCTTGAGCTTTTGGTCAGCTATCTCACCGGAGGCCATTCGCTCCTCGGCGAATAGGCCGGCCTCGATGCGCTTGGCGAGTTCGACCTCCTGCTCGGCGTTGAGCAGGGCGACCTTGCCGATCTGCTTGAGGTAGTCCTTGACCGGGTCTGCGGTGGCTCCGGCAGTCACGACCTGCTGCGCGGGGGCGTCATCCTCATCGTCGTCGCGGATGACGAAGCCAGCGCTCTCATCCGACTCTTCCTCCGCCTTGGCCGGCTTGCTCTCATCGCCCTCACCGTCGCCGTCATCATCGGCGGACTCCGGCGAGGTGTCGCCGGCGACCTCCTCGACGGCCACCTCTTCGAGATTCTCGGCGGCTTCGTCGTCGGCGGAATCGGCGTCCTTGGCCGCCGCGGCAGCCTTCTTGGCCGCGGCGCGCGAGCTCGTCGCCTTGGCGGCGCTCTGGGTGGCCGCCGTCTTGGGGGCCGCCGTCTTCGCGGGAGTTGCCTTCGCGGGGGCCGTCTTGGCCGCGGACTTCGCCGCCGCCTTGGCCGGGGCCTTGGCGGCCCGCTTGGTCACCGTGGGGAGGCTTTGGGATTCGTCGGTCTCGCTGGCCGCATCGGAGGCCGTAGCTGCGGCCGCCTTCGTCGTGGCTGCCTTCGCCGCGGCGCTCTTGGCGGTCGCGGACTTGGCGGCTGTGGTCTTGGCCGGAGCGGCCTTGGTGGCG
>Ga0209277_10000431_pt1 | contig 21386 bp, 21 predicted proteins | sample JI81AbrownDNA_FD_187503 | JGI IMG/M metagenome (GOLD analysis project Ga0209277, IMG submission 187503) | Wastewater effluent complex algal communities from Wisconsin, to seasonally profile nutrient transformation and Carbon sequestration -... | ecosystem: Engineered > WWTP > Effluent > Algae... | reverse complement strand
ATCACATCTCTCGACCAGGGACAATTGCTCGACGCGAATGAAGCATACTGGAAGATAACAGGCTACGACTCCCAAACATCCATTGGCAGAACAGCCGAGGAATTGGATATGTGGGACTCCATGGAAGAGCGTAATTTTTTTGTAGAAAAAATTAAACAAGAACATTCCATCGTTAACTCAAATTACAATTTCTTGGAATACGAAACCCTTCAACCCCGCTCCGCAATCGCCTTCTATGAATTGATTGAGATTGATGCCCAGCCTTGCGTATTATCCATGTTTTATGATGTCACCGAACAAAAACAGGCGCAGAACGATCTATTAAGCGCAGAGGCTCGCAAACGTGCCATCCTGAGATCCATCCCAGACATGCTCTTCGAGGTTGCCAAAAACGGCGAGTTTTTAGATTTTATGGCTTCCGCAGAAATATCCCCGATCATGCCGCCCGAGGAATTTATTGGAAAAAACATAAGGGATTTATTTCCACCGGCCATAGCTGAACAAACCATGTTTGCCCTTGAACGTTCTCTGGAAAGCGGGCAGTTGCACGCATTTGAATATGGCATGCCGCCGGAAGAGGAAGTTCAGTTTTTTGAAGCACGTATCACGGCGGTTACCTCTGAATCCGCCATCATCATGGTACGTGATATTAGCCAGCGTAAATGGGTCGAAACCGAACGAGAGAAATTGATCAATGAACTGGAAGAAAAGAACAGCGAGTTGGAACGCTTCACCTACACTGTTTCGCATGACCTCAAATCCCCGCTCATTACTATCAAGGGCTTTCTTGGGTTTCTGGAGCAAGATGCTGCCAGTGGAAACACAGTGCGCCTGAAAGCAGATACCCAACGAATTGCAGATGCAACCGATAAAATGCAAACCCTACTTAACGAATTGCTGGAGTTATCGCGAGTGGGACGTTTAATGAATCCACATCAATTAATTCCATTTGAGGAACTCGTTAGAGAAGCGCTGGAAATTGTGCATGGTCGTTTGCACGAAAAAAATATTGAAATTCATGTAGATGAAAACCTCCCGAATATTTATGGAGACCGCCAGCGTCTGATTGAGGTGCTTCAAAACTTACTAGATAATGCCGCAAAATTTACATTAAAAAATCCTCCCCCCCGTATCGAAGTCGGGCACAATGGATTTGAAGACGGCAAACCCATTTTCTTTGTACGCGATAATGGCATAGGGATTGACCCCATTCATCACGACCGAATATTTGGCCTTTTTAACAAACTGGATGCCGCTTCCGAAGGTACAGGCATTGGTCTTACTCTCGTGAAGAGAATTGTCGAAGTCCACGGCGGCAGGATATGGGTCCAGAGTGAAGCGGGAAAAGGAGCTACATTCTTCTTCACGCTTCCAGCCAAATCTGATAGTTGATTCGTGATATAACTGGCCTCATCTCATCCGTGGAGGATTCTCTATGAAACGTGCAGTCAGCATCAGCATTGGTTCATCCAAACGCAACAAAGCAGTGGAAGTGACCCTGCTAGGCGAAAAAGTCAGCATCGAACGCATTGGCACAGACGGGGATATGGAAGTCGCCGCACTAAAATACAAGGAACTTGACGGAACAGTGGATGCCTTCGGCGTGGGTGGGGCAGACTTGGGCGCATTGGCAGATGGAAAATGGTATCCCTTTTATTCAGTCGCTCCCATGGTGCGTTTTGTCAAAAAAACGCCCCTCGTAGATGGCGGCGGATTAAAGAACACCCTGGAAAATAAAGCCCCCGCATTTCTCGACAAAAAAATTGGTGAATATATCAACTCACGTGGACGCAAAGTCCTCATCGCTGTCGGCGTAGACCGCTGGGGACTCTCCCAAGCCTTTGCAGATTCCGGCTACGAAACCGTCTTTGGCGATCTCATGTTTGGTCTCGATATTCCGATTGCCATTCACAAGATCAGCCAGCTTAAACTTGTTGCCGCATTGCTCATGCCCATTGCGGGCCGCCTGCCTTTCGCATGGATCTACCCCACTGGCGAAAAGCAGGAAAAACGCACACCCAAATGGGGAAAATATTACGCCTGGGCAACCGTCATTGCAGGTGACTGCCACTACATCAAACGCTTCATGCCCGCAGACCTGAAAGACAAAGTCATTGTCACCAACACCACCACCCCAGAAGATGTTGCCGAATTCAAAAAAGCAGGCGTGAAGTACCTCATCACCACCACCCCCGTCATGGATGGTCGTTCCTTCGGCACCAACATGCTCGAAGCCGCGCTGGTGGCTGTCTCCGGCAAGGAACGTCCCCTCACCTGGCCCGAACTAACCGAACTGCTCGACAAACTTGGCTTTGAACCTCAATTGCAGGAGTTGAACTAAATATGGATGCCATCGTAACTGCTGGCGGAATTCCGCAGCCCGGCGACCCCTTGTATGTCTATTCCAATGGAAACTCAAAAGCGCTCATTGATGTGGCAGGCAAACCCATGGTGCAATGGATTTTGGACGCGCTTGGCGATGCCAAAAGCGTGGATAACGTCATCGTCATCGGGCTTTCCGCAAAAAGCGGACTCACCTGTAAAAAGCCCATTCACTACATCTCCAATCAGGGGCGCATGTTGGCGAACATTGTCACAGGCGTGAGCAAAGCCGTTGAATTAAATAAAAAGAATGAATACGTTCTCCTCGTTTCCTCCGACATCCCCGCCATCAAACCAGAAATGGTGGACTGGCTTGTAAAAACCTGCATGGAAACAAAAGACGATCTGTATTACGGCGTCTGCCCGCGTGACGTAATGGAAGCGCGTTTCCCAACTTCCAAACGCACCTTCACCAAACTTAAAGGCATGGAAGTCTGCGGCTCCGATGTCAACGTCATTCACGTCAGCATGACCACCGACCACCTCGACACCTGGGAAGAACTCATCGGCAATCGCAAAAGCCCGTTGCGGCAGGCGGCCGTCATCGGCTGGGATACCCTCTTCCAATTATTCACCCGTCAATTCACCCTGCAAGGTTTGGTCGAACGCGCATCGCAGCGCATCGGCATCAAAGGACGCGCCATCATTTGGGATCGCGCCGAACCCTGCATGGATGTGGACAAACCGCATCAACTGGAATTGATGCGCGAGGATTTGGAACACCAGAAAAAGCAGGCTGCAAAAACTGCTTCAAAAGCGAAGGCAAAGACAAAATGAGTTTTCGTTCTATCCTTGAACTCGATGCCCGACTCTCCAGCCAAATGCGTGTGGCTGAAAAGCCGGGTTTTTTGCGCAGCTTGGCCGTCTTCTTCGCACACTCCGGCGACTCGTGGTTTTGGGCAGCCGCGCTCATTATTGGCTGGTTCTTCAGCAGCTCCGCTTGGAAACATTGGGAAGTCGTTGAATTCTTCGGCATTCTCGGCCTGGCGGGCGTAGTGCTGGCGATCAAATTCCTCGTCCGCCGTGAAAGACCCGCAGGTGAATGGGGCGGAATTTATCGCAACACCGACCCGCATTCCTTCCCGTCTGGACATGCCGCCCGCGCCTTCTTGATCGCAGTCGTCGGCTCCGCTCTTGCCCCGCCCTGGCTTGCCACTGTACTATGGATATGGGCCCCGCTGGTATCTCTCGCACGAGTTGCAATGGGCGTCCACTATCTTTCGGATGTTATAGCTGGCGCAATTCTCGGCATCATCGTTGGCTTGGTTGGCGTACAAATCTATCCCCCCATGGTGGACTGGCTCGTCTCCATTATCCGCTTCCCACTCTGGTAATATTACCTTGTAAAATAAAGACATGGATCGCAAATACGCGTCTATGTCTTTTTATTTACCAATCCAGATGGGCTGTTACGATTACTGCTCTGTCGAGGGCTAAGCCCCGCCAGAGCCAAATCCCGTAGGGATGGCAAGATTATAGTTAAAAAGCAAATCACCAAATAACCCCGAAGGGGTGTTATAGCCCTGCACAAACTATTTCACCCCCCCTTCGGGGTTGAGCGTAAAAAGAGGATATTATGAAAACCTACACCTTCCGCCTCAAACCAACAGATGACTTGTTCGACTCCATCGAATCGTTTGTTGCAGAAAAAAGAATCGAAGCAGGCTGCGTGCTCAGTTCAGTAGGCAGCCTCACCCACGCCACCCTGCGCCTTGCAAACCGCAGCTACTACAACGAATACGAAGGCCATTTCGAGATCGTCTCCATGACAGGTACAGTTTCCATTCACGGCTCACATATTCATGTCGCAATCTCCGATGGAGACGGCGTCACCACCGGCGGACATCTCGTCAGCGGCTGCAAAATTTACACCACTGCCGAGATCATCATCGCCGAATTGGACGATGCGGTGTACAAACGTGAATTATTGGAAAATGATTCGGGGTACGAAGAATTGGTAATCTATAAAAAGTAGGGGCGGGGTTACCCCGCCCCTACAATGTCATTTCAACGCCTTCAAAAACTCTTCCTGATTTCTTACGGTCTCTTTGAAGCCCAGCCGTTTTCCCAATCGCGTTAGCTGAGGCGGATCAACATACGTCTGCGCGAGGATTTCGTCCTGACCTAAAATCTCGCGGGCGGGGCCATCCAGCAACACCTTTCCTTTAGACAAGGCAACCACGCGCTCGAAATTTTCCGCGCAAAAATCAATGTCATGCGTAATCGTGATGACGGTCTTGCCTTCTTTTCGCAACTCCGCGATCACATTCGCGATCCGTGCCACATTGACAGCGTCCTGTCCTGTTGTCGGTTCATCGAAGATGACAATAGGGGTATCCATTGCAATGATGGAAGCCAGAGCCACCATCTTGCGCCAGGTGGGGGAAAGGTCGTAGGGATTTGTTTCGGTCTGGCTGCTTAATTCAGTCAGAGCCAGTGCGCGCTTGACCAGCCCGTCAATTTTCTCTTTGGAATACCCCAAATTTTTTGGACCAAAAGTGACTTCGGTCAACACATCGCGTGAGAACAATTGCTCATCAGGATTTTGAAACACGTACCCAACCCGTGAAGCAAGTTTTGCCACCGATGTTTTTTTCGTGTCCCAATCCCCGATGGATACTAAACCAGAAGTGGGTTGAAGCAGCCCGTTGAAATGCCGCACGAGGGTCGTCTTCCCTGCGCCGTTTTGCCCAACAATGGCAACCTGTTCGCCTGTGTTGATGGTCAACGAAACGCCGCTGATCGCTTCCAAGCCTGTGGGATAGGTGAAACGTAAGTCTTTTATCTCGATGTTCATTTCTTGAACCCTTCCACAGCTTCATCCAATGTGACGGGTAAATTTTCTTTTTTCCACATGCCTTGCTTCTTCGCCTCTCGTGCAGTGGATGTGTAACGCGAAATGCCAAATCCATTTTCGGCCAACACATTAGACGTCAGCACTTCATTTGGCTTGCCTTCGAGCAAAACGCTGCCGTCTTTCAGGGCGATGACACGGTCTGCGAATTCTGCGATCCATTCCACTTTATGTTCCACGAGGACAACCGTCATACCCTCTTCTGCCATCTTGCGGATGGTACCGAAGACTTCGCGGGTGCCGATCGGGTCCATTTGTGAGGTTGGTTCGTCGAGTACGAGCAGCTTGGGTCGCATGACCAGGATCGAGGTAAGAGCGACGCGTTGTTGTTGTCCGCCGGATAATGAATAAGGTGAGCGATCTGCCAGATCGCTAATGCCTGTCAGAGCCATGGCATCCTCCACACGGCTTTTCATTTCATCGCGCGGCACGCCGATATTTTCCAGCCCGAAAGCGAGTTCTTCAAAGACGGTGTACTTCGCGCCAGAAATCTGGTTGAACGGATTTTGGAATGCAAGACCCACGTTCAAGACCCATTCATCAAGCGTGGATTTGCTGGATTCTTTTCCATCCACTTCGATGGAGCCGCTGATCTCGCCTTTGAAAAAGTGTGGGACAAATCCCGCCAGCGCATAGCACAGCGTGGATTTTCCCGCGCCGTTCGGCCCAACAATGGAAACGAACTCGCCCTCGTTTACTTGCAAATTTACATTTTGCAAAACGGGTGTTTTGGTGAGCGGATATTTGTAGGTGACGTTTTGAAGGTTTACGAAAGCCATAGGTTCAACGCAATGGAAAGGATGATGAGGGCCGTGAGAACCCAACGCAGCATCTGATCGAAAGATGGGTCTGGGATTTCATGCAGCGATGTCTTGACGTGTTTGGAAGTAAAGCCGCGCGCTTCAATGGCGATGGCACGTTCTTCCACTTCCATGAGTGAGCCAAAGACTAATGGCCCAACCAGCGGAATGAGCGAACCTGCCCGTTTGAGGAAGCTGCTTTCGGTATCCAACCCACGCGAGCGCTGTGCGGCAATGATGGTTTGAGACTTGGCAATGATCTGCGGAAGAATTTGCAGCGTGGAAATGATGACGTACGCAAATTGTCCGGGCAGACCGCGGCGGGTGAGGTCAGACATCAACTCGCTGGGGTGGGTGGTGACGAGGAACAGCGTGAACGCAGAAACCATCACAAAAACGCGCATGGCATTTCGGAATGCGAACAAAAAGCTTTCCTGCGTTACATCCAGAAAATAGAATTTGAAGATGATGTCACTTCCCACCGGCTGAAAGAAAGCCTGCATCAAAAACAGAAAGCCAGCCGCAGGCAGAATGAGGCGCAGCGCAGTAACTGAAAATTCGCGAAACACTTTGCCGAGCAGACTCAACGGGATGATGGCAACCAACACCAACAGGTGAGGCGTCCAATACCAGGGGAATGTGAAAGCGATCAGGATGAGGGTAAGGGTCAACACCAACTTGGTGAGCGGGTTGAGGTTATGGATGAAGCTATCTCTTTTGATGTGGAAGGAAAGTCTCTCATGCATAGGCGCTGATTATAAACGACAAAAAAAGAGGCCCAGCTTAAAGCCGAGCCTCTTTTTGTTAGTGTGGATCTATTTATCCGCCAAGGATATTGCGGAGCATGAACGCGGCGAACAGAACGAGCAGAACCACAACGCCAATGGCGATGTACATCTGATTCTTATTCGTACTGCCTTCAGCCTCCACCTGGTTAGCCTTGGGATAGCCGCCGATGGTGCGTTTGGGCAAGCCCTGAATGATGGCGAAGGCGATCATGGCAGTGGTGATCTTATCCACTGGTTCGGTGAGGAAACTGGTGCTGACCACAGCAGACCAAATTCCCTGGCCGGTTTGGAGCAAATACGCGGTGATGAAGGATGAACCGCTAGCAGTAATTCCACCGAAGAGATACACAGCGATGGGGGTCGAAACGATGGCAGCGGTCAGCGCAACCACAAAGCCGGTCACGACCACTTTCCACCAGGATTTGAAGAAGCCCCATTGCGCCATACGCCCAGCCATGTAACCGATCATCGCGGCGACAGGCCACCAGGGAAGTGCGCCTGGGTCAATTGCCACGCCCCAAACGACGTTGGAGAGTGCGCCGGTCAACGCGCCGGCCCACGGCCCGCATAAAGCAGCTACCATCACGGTTCCAATGGAGTCGAGGAAAACAGGAAGTTTGAGAACGAGAACGATCTGACCCACGGCAATGTTAATGCCGATGGCGATGGGAATGAGTACCCACGTCTGAGTATTAAAGTTGTTCTTGATCTTTTCTAGCATTTATTCCTCCAAAATAATGTTGTGAAATGGATTGCCTTGCCTATGATAACACTCGCTTATGCAAACCGTCACGAGTTGACTTTTGCCAGCTTTTCCATGCGCTCCAAAAACAATTCCATGAACATGCGCGGGCGCACGCCCAGAGCCACTTTCATGTTCGGCTTTTTCTTTTCGTAATTATAAAAATCACCAAACGTATTTCCAAGACCAACGCCTGTCGAAATGTCCACATCTACATATAAATCCTGATAATCACAAATTTCAGGCATGAAAGTCAGCGCCAGAGTCATTGGGTCGTTGATCACACAGCCATCTATCTTTTGATATTCATCGTGGAACTCCATGTAAAAACGGGTCGCGTCTGCAATGAACTTTGTGATCGGTGAATCGATCTTCAACAGGCGGTTCAAATCTTCTTTCAGGAAAATACATTCGTAGGTCACATCCAACGGCGTGAGGATGATCGGCATCCCCGAATGAAAAACAACATGCGCCGAATGCGGGTCCACAAACGTGTTGTACTCCGCCAGCGGCGTGGTGTTGCCCTGATGCTTGATCGCCCCGCCCATCACAAACACCTCTTTGACATTTTGCACAATGCGCGGCTCTTTGCGAATGGCAATTGCGACATTCGTCAGCGGACCGATCGCCACCAGAGTGATCTCCCCTGGGTGAGACATGATCTGCTCGATGATGTAATCGCTTCCGTGCTTAATCTGCGGCTTGGTCACTGGTGCTGATAAATTTGCGTAGCCCAAGCCTGAGTTGCCATGCGTCTCCGGGCTGAGCAGAGACTCTTTCACCAGCGGCAGATCACAACCCTGATAGACAGGAATATGGCTTGCATTCGCAAGCTCCAAAATGGACAGCGCATTCGTCGTCACCTGCGCAGAAGATGCATTTCCGTGGACAGTGCTGATTCCATCGAGAACAACTTCGGGCGAGGCAAGAGCGAGCAGGATCGCAAGCGCGTCGTCAATTCCGGGGTCGGTATCTAAAAGAATATGTTTTGGCATGTTTTCCTGTACTGCGACATTTATGTCGCAAACTTATGCACGCGACATAAATGTCGCGGCACACAAACTTTCCATCCTCTCAAGAAATAATTCCACAAAATCCCGCCCGCGAACATCCAGCGCAACTTTTATATTTGCGGGCTGCCTTGCCACTTTCATAAAGTCTGCAAAGGTCTTGCCCGTGGAAATGCCACCTGAAATATCCACATCCACGTAGTGATCTTCAAAGGTGAAAATTTCAGGCGCAAAAACAGTTGCCAATGTCAGCGGGTCGTGCAGAGCGCAGCCTTTGAAGCCTTCATACTTCAAGTAGAAATCCATGTAGGTTGCAGTGGCATCACGGACGAAGCGAGCAATCGGCGAGTCGATCTTATTCAGCCGTTCCACATCATCCGCTGTGAGTAGGCATTTGTACGTCGCATCCAGCGGAATTAATGTGATCGGAATACCAGAACCAAAAACGACATGCGCGGCATGTGGGTCTTCGTGAATGTTGAACTCCGCCAATGGCGTGATATTCCCGCCCGAACGGATCGCGCCGCCCATGATGACAAGCTCTTTCACGGCTTTTGCAAAACGCGGTTCCTTGCGGATGGCAAGCGCAATATTGGTCAACGGGCCGATGGGAAAGATGCTCAGTTCACCGGGTTCTGCCAGCACGCGCTCGATCAGGTAGTCAACGGCATGTCCGTCCATTGGCTTTGACGTTGGTTCCGGCAAAATTGATTTTCCGATTCCGCTTTCGCCATGCACGGCTTCACCTGAGTTGTGCGGCGTTTTGATGAGTGGGTGCGAACATCCCTGCACAACAGGGATATGGCTCGCTTTGGCAAGCTCCAGCACAGACAAGGCGTTGCGTGTGGCTTTCTCGATGGTGACATTGCCTTGCACAGTAGTCAACGCTTCGAGTTTGATTTCGGGAGAAGCCAGAGCGAGTAGAAACGTCAGCGCATCGTCTACGCCGGGGTCGGTATCAATAATGATTCGTTTTGTCATGGTGTCCTATGCGATGAATTTTTCAACTTCTTCTTTTGTGGGTAGGGAGGGTTGTGCGCCGAGTTTGGTTGTGGCGAGCGCCCCACAAGCGCAGCCGTAGCGAACAGATTCTTCAAGAGATTTTCTGTGCAGCATGGCAGAAGCAAAGCCGCCAATAAATGCATCCCCTGCGGCGGTGGTGTCCACAACGTCAACTTTGAAAGTATCCACTTGTATTACTTGTGAGTCTGTGACGATCAACGCGCCTTTGCTTCCCATCGTCACAATGACTGTATTCACGCCGCGCTTCAAGATTTCCTGTGCAGCCAGTTCAGCAGATTTCACATCTGTGACGGGCATTCCTGTGAGCAAAGCAAGTTCACTTTCGTTGGGGACGAGGATATCTATCAGCGTAAGTAACTCTTCGGGGATTTGCCGAGCAGGTGCGGGATTAAGAATGACCGTAGTGCCTTTGGCTTTATATCGCCTAGCAGCCTGTAAAACCGAGTCCATTGGAATCTCAAATTGCAAAAGTAGAATCTCCGCATCTGGCGCAGAGTACACGTCCTGCGAATCCACTTTGCCATTTGCGCCCGCGGAAAGGACGATACTGTTCTGCCCGTTTGCATCCACAATGATGATGGCCGTACCAGTGGCGGCATCATCGTGTGCGACATGCGATGTATTCACATTATTTGAATTGAGGTTTTCGATGAGCAGCGGAGCGAAGTTATCTTTTCCCACACGCCCAAGCATGGCAACATTTGCACCCTGCCTTGCGGCAGCTACGGCTTGATTGGCTCCCTTGCCGCCGGGGATGGTGAGCAAATCACCGCCGCTGATGGTTTCACCCGGCTGTGGAAAACGCGGCGAACGGACGACAAGATCTGCATTCAACGAACCGATCACGAGGATATCGTATTTTGTTGTGTCAATCATGCGCGCAATTTTACATCAGATATAAAAAGTAGGTCACCTTTGTGACCTACTTTGATCTCGGCATTACCACTCCATCTTTCACATCCCAAACATCAGAGTCTTCCACAAAATCTGATGAGAACAAGCTTAGGTCAGTGGTGGTGAACATGACCTGCTGATCTTTGTTGACATATTTCAATAAGTCGGCGCGGCGGTTCACATCCAACTCGGCCATCACTTCGTCGAGCAAAATAACGGGCCACTCGCCCGTGCGGTCTTTCATCCATTCCACTTCGGCGAGCTTCAACGCGAGCAGCGTCGTGCGCAATTGACCGCGTGAACCGTAATCACTCACGTCCGCTTTGTTGATGATGAAGCGCAAGTCGTCACGGTGCGGGCCGATGGTCGTCACACCGCGCGCGATCTCTTCACTGCGAATCTGTTTCAGACGCGCCAAAAATCCTTCTTGAATTTCATTTACATCAAGCGAGGAACGGTCAATGACCGTGTCGAGTTTTAAACCGAGTTGTCCATTCGGTTTGGGCAGCGGATCGAAAGCAGGTTCATAGGCGAGACGCAGGATTTCGGTTCCGCGAGTCAGTTCGTGATGAATGCGGGATGCGAAGCGCTCGATCTCCTGCACGGCTTGGATGCGCCACAAAATAATTTGTGCCCCGAACTTGACCAGCGCCTCATCCCACACCTGAAGCTGGTCGCTGTTTCCTCCACGCTCGTTCAACGCTTTGAGAAGTGCATTGCGCTGGGTGAGCGCCTGATTGTATTCACCGAGTGCGCGCGCATACGAAGGGACAGCCTGCGCCAGCGCGAGGTTGAGATAGCGGCGGCGTTCATCCGGCCCGCCTTCGATGATCTGCGACATTTGCGGCACAAAGATAACCGCGTTGAAATGACCGATGACATCGTTGACGTGGCGTTTGACGCCATCGAGAAGAATCTCTTTGCGCAGGCGCTGCCCGTTTACACCAGTCGGCTCAAGGATAAGCCGCGCTTCGAGGCGGTGTTTCATTTTTCCGCGCTGATAATCTGCCACAAGCCGCGTTACAGCCAGTGGATTCTTCGCCTCGTGGAAATTGACGATCTGCCGATCCACATGCGTTTGAAAGGAAGTAAACGCAGCGAGGAAATAAATGGCTTCCAGCACGCTGGTCTTGCCTTGAGCATTGCTCCCCACAAGCACAGCAACCCGCCGTGGAGCTTCAATGTCCAGGCGGGTGAGACTGCGAAAGTTGGTGAGGGAGAGATGTTTGAGGTGCATAAAAAGTCAAAAGTCAAACGTCAAACGTCGAAGATCGAGTGTGCGACCTTTGACGTTCGACCTTCGACAGGTTTTTTTAGTCCATTTCTATTTCGTCTTCATCTGCGCTGGGTTTCCAGACGCGGGTGGCGAGGTCGGTGAATAATACGCCGTTCAAATGGTCGATCTCGTGCTGGAAGATGCGTGCCATCCAGCCATCCACTTTCAATTTGACGGGGCTGCCGTGGCGATTGAGCGCTTTCACTTGAATTGCTTCATAGCGTTCCACTTCTCCGTGCAAGCCGGGGATGGAGAGACAGCCTTCGATGCCCATCACTTTTTCTTCGGAGACTTTGACGATCTCAGGGTTGATGATGACGTAGAGCTTCTTTGGCTTGGCGGAAGCGTCTTCGTTCTCTTCCTCGTCCTCTTCGCCTTCGGCATATTCGATGACTGCCAATTGCTGCGAGATGTTAATCTGCGGTGCCGCAAGCCCAACGCCGGGCGCATCCCGCATGGTTTCGATCATGTTGTCAATTAAAGTTTGCAGTTCTTTGTCGAATTTGGTGACGGGTTTTGCCTTGCGCCGCAAAATTGGGTCAGGCAGGTTTACGATGGGGAGTAAAGCCATTCTTGTTTTTTCCTTGTTTAGTTGTATATCTTTTGACGATAACGATAGTCTGTTCTTTCAGAACAAGCGCGGCAATGATACTTGCATTGTCTGAGATTCGCCAGCGTTGAAGTTAAAACTCCCCGCCATCTGCACCATCCCCATCAAAATCTCCATCGTCATCAAAATCAAAGTCGTCATCTTCACCGAGTGGCAGGTCATCAAGGTCTTTCTTTTGCCCTGCAAAGGGGTTGGTAATGTTCGGGTCGGGTGAAGCAGGCGTGGGCGCAGCGGGAGGCGTAGATGCGGGGGAGGGTGCAGGCGTTGATTCAGGTTTGGTCGATTTGGAAAACTCATCCATATTTTGATGATAGGCTGCCAGCCAGGTGGCGAATCGTTCGCGGTCATCTTTGCCTGCATCTTCGTTCTTTTTGGCAATGCGCGCCGAGCGCCTGCGGTTGATATCCGCCTGCACACTGGCAGGGTCCATCACATCCTCAAATCCCATTTGCGTACCACCCACGGAGATCTTCACGGTTCCATAATTAAAGATGATCGGGATGACGCCTTCTCTGGCGTAGGAAGTGCTGAGGATGTTTTCGATCTGAGCAGAGCGGCGTTCTTCCTTGCCGAAAGGTTTGCGGTCGATGTCAAATATCTCATCTGCGCTGACCATGAAGATGTCGTTTTTCCAGTCTTCGTATTCGTACCAGAGCCAGCCGCCAAGCGGCAGCAATAGGATGATGGCAGTGACAATGAGGGCGTCTGGGCTTTTGTTACCTGCCGCATTGACATGAATAAAGGTTTTGTCAGGGGAGGAGGCAAGAATATAAATACGCCAAATGATGAAGGCAATGTTGCCAAAGAACAGGGCAAGCGGTTTCCATGCCTGCATCACGAGAATGACCCAATGCTTGTGATAGATAACCTTGCCGCCTTCTTCAATTCTCAATTGGAATAATTTTTGAAGCGCAAGCATCCACAGCGGAGTCTTGGCGGCTTTCTCTTCATCTAATTGAACAACGGGTGTGAGTTCCACTTGCGGACGTTTATCAAGCGGGATACCCAATTTTTGTTTGATGGTGTCTTTCATCACATCCATTTGACTGCGGGTGGTGATGGCTTTGGTACGCTCCCAATATTCACGGATCATGTCGGCGGCTTGCACGGGATGATCGACATGGTCAAATTCAAGTTTGCCCACAAAAGTACGGACGATGACATTGCCGTAATTGAGAATGCGGCCGAGCGCATCACTTTCCACGCCGACAGAGAGGATGGTGCCGAGCGGGGCTTCTTCGCGGCTGTCATAGAGGCCAACCACTTTTTCAAGCCAGATCACGCGCTGATTGGTAACGATGTAATAGTCATTGCTCCAGTCAACAGCCTGCCAGAGTCCCCAGCCTAGCCCGCCGATAAGCGCGATCGCTCCAAGAGCATAGGGCGTGGTGGCCTGTGAAATAATACCCGCTCCAAAAAGAGCGAGCGGAATGAGCATAAAAAAGACGGGACCGACAAGTGCTTGGTACAAACGAATCTTATGACGGCGCGCAATAAAATAAATGACTTCGTTCTTTCCAAGCCATTTGAAATTTGTAGAGCGCGCCAGCTTGCGGCTTTTAATGGAAACAAGAAAATTCGGCTTTAATTTTTCGTATTGCGAGAGCAGAGATTGAAACCCATCGCGGGAGAGAAAGAAGAGGGTGCAATGCTCAGATGCAATGACGTTTGCAGAGCGGTTGCGGTCTTCGAGCAGGGCTTCTTCGCCAAAATAATCCCCCGGGTAGAGAATGGCAATCTGCTTGTCTTTGTTCTCCGGCTCCGGCACAGTAACTTTGGCTTTGCCTTTGTAGATCATATAAAAGCCATCGGGCTTGCTGCCGCGGCTAAAGATCACTGTGCCAGCAGCAATTTCTTTTTCAACGAGTTTGCTCGCAATGACGCCTAACTGCGTCAGGTCTAACCCGCTGAAGAGGTGCATTTTATCTAAAAAGGCGGCGCGCTGTGGATTCTCGATCACGATTTGATTCTATCAAACTTCTCGAACAATCGTACAACCGTAGGCGGGAGATTCCGTCAGCGCTGGGGAATGCCCTTCGAGCAGGGATTCAACTGCCAGGTCCAGAAAGAAGCGGGTGGCGACTCTTTGCCGAAACGTGACATCATCCACCGCGCCGCGATAGCGCAAGATGCCATCCCTGTCAATGACAAAAACATGCGGAGTAGTCTGCGCCTCGAACATATCTGCCACTTTGCAATTCGCATCAAACAGGACTTTGGGCAGGCGGCGTGCTTCGGAGACATTCGCCACATCCTCGGCAGTTTCGTTGCGGTTCGACGCAATCGTGAGCATGGATACATCATCCTGCCATTGCACGAACATGGACATGATGGCTTTATCCGTCCGCTCCGAGTGCGGGCATTCACACGACCAAAAATTGACGATGACAATCCGCCCGCGATAGTCACTTAAATGATGAAGCCTGCCGTGCAGGTCAGGCAATTCAAAATCGGGGACAGGCTCGTTGATGTTCATAAATTAAAAGAATTAACCACAGAGATCACAGAGTCCACAGAGTCCACAGAGAATAAAAAAAGAATCTCTGTGCTCTTCGTGGTCTCTGTGGTGAGTTAATCGAGAATTCCAATGCCTGCCAATTTTTCAATGACGCCCACAACAGCAGAGTTATCCAACTCGCCCAGCCCCATGTCGATCATCATTTGGTAGAGCTTGGTATTGGCTTCGGTGCCAGAGACAGGTACATCATATTCCTTTGCAGTATCCAGCACGATGTTCATATCTTTGAGCTGCATGTAGGATTTGAAACCTGGGTTGCGGTTGCCGTCGAACAGGCGCGGGGGTTTGATGTCGAGCGCCCAGCATTGAGCGGCGCCCGCTTTGATGGCATCCACCACTTTGCGCGGGTCAACGCCTGCTTTCTTCGAGAAGACAAGCAACTCGCCCATCGCCACCATCTGTGCAGCGACCATAATTTGATTGGCGGCTTTTGCCACCTGCCCCGCTCCCGCATCCCCAACGTGGGTGATGGTCTTGCCCATTGCTTGAAAAACAGGCATCACTTTTTCGAGAGCGCCCGCATCACCGCCGACCATGATGGTGAGTGTGGCATTGCGCGCGCCAATGTCTCCGCCTGAGACGGGGGCATCGAGAGAGAATACGCCTTTTTCTTTTAACTTCTCAGCGATCAAACGCGCAGAAGCTGGCTTGATGGTGGAGTTATCGACCATGATGAGTCCCGCTTTTGCGCCCGCGAGGATTCCGTTTTCGCCGAGAGCCACGGCTTCCACATCTGGTGAGTCGGGCAGGTTGGTGAAGACGATATCCACTTGCTCAGCAACTTCCTTTGGCGAGTTCGTGGCGGTTGCGCCCTCGGCAACCAGTTCATCCACTGCGCCGCGCGAGCGGTTATGCACGACCACGGGAAAGCCCGCTTTGAGAATATTCTGTGCAATCGACTTTCCCATTAATCCCAGACCGATGTATCCAACTCTTAACATGAAGAGACTCCTTGAGTGAGAATGATGCGGGGATTATAACGCGGCCCCCTCCCGTCCTCCCCCAAATACGACAGATAAATTCTTAAAAACATAATAAGGTTTTATGTCGTATTTGGGGGAGGTGCCGCATGGGCGGAGGGGGTGCAAAAATCCTGCCCCTCGAAGGAGGAGCAGGATTCAGGTAGGAAAGAAGCGTTTTACTTAATCGAGTAGGTTATGCTGACGTTTACAGAAATCGCCAGTTGGCCAGGTTGGATCGGCACCGCAGCTTCCGCAGCGACACCACCGCCGCCGCCCTTGCCTTCAAAGTAGGCAGTTGGGCTGCTTTCGTAAAAGCTGATGTTCTGAATATCACCGAGTGAGAGGCCAGCTGCCTCAGCCAGTTCCTGCGCCTGAGATTTTGCATCTTCCACGGCGCCGGCGCGGGCTTCTTTTACAGCAGCGGTTTTGTCGGCTACATCAAATTGGATGCTGTAGATGCTGTTGGCGCCTGCATTGATGGCAGAGTCAAGTAAGTCGCCGAGGCTGTCCATGTTTCGCACGGTCACGTTGACTGTGTTATCCACCACGTACGTGGTGCCAGAGACCTGCCCCAAATCATCATAGGTGGGGTTCGACCAGATGCTGAAGTTGGTGGTGTGAATATCCTTCGCATCGACACCGGCTGCCTTGATGGCATCTATCACAGCATTAGATTTTTCCTTATTCGTCACCACGGATTCAGCCGCGCTCGGTCCCTGAGTGTTCACACCAATATTAATGTAGGCAATATCGGGGGTTAGGTAGACCTGCCCCAAACCATTCACGTTCAAGGTGCGCAGGTTGGCTGGCGCTTCCTGATTGATGGTGGTCGGCCCGCAGGCGCTCAACACGAGGGCGAGGGCCAAAATAGCAAAAGCAAAAAATTTAGTACGCATGGTTATCTCCTTGTTATTTGTAATCATAGGTAAGACGCAGCACCCCTAAAAAAGTTCCCAAGGGAAATGCTTGTGAATTTGCCGACCTAGTTATTCAACCAGATCTGATACAACCCCAGCCTGCCATTTTCCCCATCGGATAAAAAGCTTTCGCTCAGACTCATTTCAGCCTGCTTGCACAACCCAAGCAGTTCCTCCGCTGAAAATTGATGCGCGTACCGCAGCCCTTCCCCGCCGCTACGCCAATCTAGCAAGTAATCCCCTTCGTCCACATCTTCATCCGCAAGCCCAACCCGGCTCCACGGCTGGATTCTGGCTTTCAATTTCTCGCTGTTCAAAAATTGCCAATTGGACAGAATGAACCGTCCCCCGGGTTTTAACAATTTTTTCACCGTTCGCAAAATATCGAGGCGGAGTTCAGTGGATGGAATGTGGTGCATGGTTGCGAACATCGTGACCACAGACCACAGACCACCAACCGCCAAAAGCTGATCGCTGAAAGCTGAAAGCTTCGTCAGATCTACCTCCCGAAACTCCACCCCCAGCGTGGATTCTGCATTTCGGAGCAGAGGCAGGCTAAAGTCCACGCCAAGAAGCGGTGCTTGGTGGCCGCGTCGAATCAACTCGTGGAGAAAATGCCCGTTACCGCATCCCAAATCCAAAACGGAATCATCCACAGAAATGGTTTCGAGAATTTTGTTCACTCCGGGCTGCAAACGCTGGCGGGTGGCGGAAAAAGAGTCACCGAAGCGGTTGTAAAATTCGTGGTTGAGTTGAATGAGGCGTTGGGTGGTGGCTGAATTCATGGCGGCATTATACCTTTGCAACGGTATAATCTTAGTATGTTATCGGTACAAGAGATCGAGAGACTTTCTAGCAAGTTTGAGACGAAGACCCCGCAAGAGATCATCCAGTGGGCGGTGGATACGTTCTGGCCTGAGATCGCAATGAGTTCATCTTTTCAAACCCAATCCATGCCGCTGCTGTACATGGTGACGCGCATCAAACATGACCTGCCCGTTTTCTTCATTGACACGGGCTATCATTTTTGGGAGACTGCAACCTTCCGTGAGAAGATCGCCTCTGAGTGGAAGATCAACGTCATCGACCTGTACCGCGACTCGCGCTGGGATGTATTTGCCCATCAGAACATCCGCAACCTGCCGGTGGATGACCCGAACCTGTGCTGCTATTTGCACAAAGTTCAACCCATGCAAAACGCGTTGAAAGATGTGAAGGCGTGGATTAGCGGCATCCGCCGTGACCAGACTTCGGTGCGGGCGAGCGCGAAGATATTGGAACTTCAGGAAGATGGACTGCTGAAGGTTAATCCGATTTTGAATTGGAAAAAAGCAGATATTCAAAGTTACATGGAAGAACACAACCTGCCCGTGCATCCGCTTTACGAAAAAGGATATAAAAGTGTTGGCTGCGCTCCCTGCACAATTGCCATCGGCGCGAATGACGATGAACGTGCGGGCCGCTGGGCCGGACGTGGAAAAGTGGAATGTGGCTTGCACACCAGCATGTTCAGCAAAAAAGATATTACAGAAGTGCAGAATGAATTTCAGTTGGATGTAACGAAGGTGGAATAACAGAAAGCAGAAAGCAAGATGCAGAAGGCAGAAAGCTGACTGATTGCACGATGAAGGTTGAAAGCTTTAAAAATATGGAATTCTCTGAAAAACGACAGCATTGGAAAAAAATGAATACCCTCACCCCGCAAAAACTTGCGCTGGCTCATCACGTCTTGGATGAGATTCGTGAGGGTGCGGATGTGATGAAGGCGTTGCGCAGTCACCCATTGGATGATGGCTATCTCACCAAGGCTGCATTGGTAGCCGCCTACAATCAAATGGTGGAAGCAGGCACAATTCAGCCCGATAGAGTTCTGTTGGAACGCATCCGCATGAAACCCATGCGGACTCTTTCTGGCGTGACGACAGTGACTGTATTAACCAAACCGTATCCATGCCCAGGCAAATGTATCTTCTGTCCCACCGATGTGCGCATGCCAAAGAGCTACCTGCCCGATGAACCCGGAGCCATGCGCGCGCTCGAACATCAATTTGACCCGTACGAACAAGTTCACAACCGTTTGCGCGCGCTGACCAATCTCGGCCATCCCACAGACAAGATCGAGCTGCTCATCCTCGGCGGCACATGGTCATCGTATCGTCGTGATTATCAGGAATGGTTTGTCAAACGCTGTTTCGATGCCATGAATGATTCTCACCACGGAGAACACCGTGAGCACGGCGAAGAACCCAATAAAACCTCAGCGGTCTCTGTGGTTAATCTTTCAGAAGTTCACTCGCAGAACGAAACCGGCCTCCACCGCAATGTAGGTCTTGTCATCGAAACCCGTCCTGATGAGATCAATCCCGATGAAATCAAATGGCTGCGTCATCTTGGCGTAACCAAAGTGCAGATGGGCGCGCAAAGTTTTGACGACCACATTTTGGAAATCAACAAACGCGGACATGATGTCGAGTCCACACGCAAAGCTACAGCTTTATTGCGTGCGGCTGGATTCAAGATCGTTTTGCACTGGATGCCCAATCTGCTTGGCGCAACTCCACAAAGTGACCGCGCCGACTTTGCAAAATTATGGGAAGATTTTTGCCCCGATGAAATAAAAATTTACCCAAATCAATTGCTGGCAAATGCCGAGCTTTATGAGTACTGGCAGCGCGGCGAGTTCCATCCCTACAGCATGGATGACCTCGTCGAACTGCTCGTGGATATTAAACCCACCATTCCGCGCTACTGCCGCGTCAACCGCGTCATCCGCGATATTCCGGGCAACAACGTGGTCGAAGGCAACACCCGCACCAGTCTACGGCAGGACATTCAACAGATCATGAAAGAGCGCGGCACACGCTGTCAGTGCATTCGCTGCCGCGAAGTAAAAGGCAAAAGCGTAGACTCATCCACTCTGCGCCTCGATGACCAAATTTATAAAGCCGGATTTGCCGAAGAGCATTTCATCTCCTTCATCACATCCTTCATCACAGAAGAGGATGGATTGGCAGGCTTCATTCGCCTCTCTCTTCCGAAAGCAGGATCGCCAGAAACAGGCATTCCCGAGCTTGACGGCGCTGCATTAATCCGTGAAGTGCATGTGTACGGACAATCTCTCGAAGTCGGCTCCGAAAAAACAGGCGCCGCTCAACACGCCGGACTCGGCACACGTCTGCTTGAAGAAGCGGATAAAGTGGCAAAACAAAATGGCTACAAAAAAATTGCCGTCATTGCAGCCGTTGGAACTCGCAACTACTATTTGGGTCGCGGCTTTGAACGCGGCGAATATTATTTGGTGAAGAAGCTCGATTCACAACTCGGATAATCCAAAACCAAAAGGTTTGAACCGCGCAGACACTGAAGCAGTGCAGAGCCTCCTGCGGACGGAGTTTTTTTAAAGGTTTTTCTCTGTGCCTTCGTGGTAAAGATTTTTTATACAACCAGCCAACTTCCAAGTTCCTAAAAAATACATTTCAAAAAACATCAAAGAAAATCATACAATGAACCTGCATAAAGAATTGCTTCAAACCATACTGCCCGGAAAAATCCTAGCCGTTCAAATAGGGCTTGCGCGAACCGCCGTATTAGCCGAAACAAATGACGGACTCCGCTGTGGGCTGGCAGCCACATTATCCAATTCAAATTTTGACCACCACAAACAGCCGTCCGTGCGGGATGCTGGACACTTGCACAAGATGACATCTCTCGAACTGGCAAGCCTCATCCAATCCCCCAGCTTTACCGAAGTCGGCATTGGTATCGCAGCCATCAACGCCCTACTGCCAAGAGACCCCGCGCAATGGATCGACCTCAAGGCAGAAGATTACATTTCTCAACACGGCGCGAATAAAAACGTAGCCATCGTCGGCCACTTTCCATTTGTAGACCAGCTCAGGCCAAAAGTCAAAAAACTCTGGGTTCTGGAATTGGAGCCAAAAGAAGGCGACCTGCCCGCCGAAGCCGCGCCAGATATCATCCCTCAGGCTGATATCGTCGCCATCACCGCCATGACCCTCGTCAACAAAACATTTGATGGATTAATGAGCCTGCAAAAACCGAACGCCGAAGTGGTCTTGCTCGGCCCCAGCACTCCCCTCTCTCCAATCTTGCACAACCACGGAATTAACGTAATCTCAGGAACAATCGCCACCGACCCAAAAGCTGTCCTCATGGCAATCGGGCAGGGTGTTTCATTTCGCCAGCTTCGGCAGCAAAATCTTGTCAGGCTGGTTACGATGAAAAAATAAACTAAACTCCGCCAAACTGCTTCAATCTCATGATTCGGTCTCGTTCATTCTCCACCAGCCATTCATCTTTGCTCAATACTTCAAATGCCTTTGCAAAATAAGGCTTCGCTTCCTCCCCACGCTGCAACGCCAGCAAACATTCCCCGATCTCTTCATAGACAAATCCATCCACCTCGCCCGCGGACTCAATTTCCCCGTACAAAGCCAATTGTTTGGATAAAGCCTCATCAAGACGATTCAGCGAACGCAGACAGCGTGCCACCGTCCAGGCGGCGATGCGGAGTTTATCCACGTTTCCCTTCGCCCTAAAAAATGATTCAGCTTTCTGAAAAATCTCCAACGCTGATTCATAGTCGCCCA